>Ga0307972_1000066_pt1 | contig 52835 bp, 40 predicted proteins | sample OrgLakmetagen780_FD_201848 | JGI IMG/M metagenome (GOLD analysis project Ga0307972, IMG submission 201848) | Saline water microbial communities from Organic Lake, Antarctica - #780 | ecosystem: Environmental > Aquatic > Non-marine Saline and Alkaline > Saline | place: Antarctica: Organic Lake...
GCGGTATATAAACAGTGCCAGAAGGACAATAGCGCCCAAACCAAATGCAATTAACAGCCATTCTTGCCAGCTTTCCATGGAATGCTCCGTGTTGACGATATGTTTGCGGGCTTTGGACGTGCTTCAAGCTTTGACAGGTATACGGGTGGTGGGCCTTGCTTCCCTTAAACTCAGTCCGTAACCATCTGTTATAAAAAGCTATTATATTTCGATTTCTTGAAAGTACCCCCGTAAGTACCCCCAACTTTGCGCTGCTACTACAAGCAATCGCTAAACTATACGGGAACAATAGCAGGTGGCTCAGAATATTTTTATTTCGTGAGCCTGGGTCACTTGTGCCGGCGATACGGAACAATCCCGCAACGGTGACGATGTTAACAAATGTTAACAGGTAGGCGCGGGCGCTGCCGTTTTGAACCCCAACATTCCCCAACAGGCGATAAACCCAATCGCCGCCGGCAAACTGGCATCAGCAATGGCATGTTTTGACAGGGCTCCGAGACACCCACTCCCCGCCAGCAAACTCTCAGGCGTTGCGGATCTGCGCTCCCGTGTAGGCTTTGGCTTACAAGGTTGTCAGCGATAACGTACAGGCTTTGTAGGCTGTGGCTTACACGGTTGCACACATTCAAAGCTCTACGGCCCCCACGGCCTTTGCCAGCGCCCTTGGCTGGCTTGCCTGTGAAAACATACCGGGTTCTGGTCGCGCCTTGCTGGCGGGCTCTCTGGGGCGTCCTGCCTGATTCGGTGCGGCTTATTCGTTTCAGGTTTTATCAGGTTCAAATGCTAACTATTGTTAATAGGCCAGTGCGCCGTGCCAGCCCAAAACCTTGCCGCCATTTGCCATATTCCATCGGGCAAAATGCGAACATTTGTATACAGGTTGCTGGGGAAAGCTTGGGTTCGCTGGCGGGAAGTGATTGATTTGCAAAAAGAACCCAACTCTGGGGAGTATTACGAGACTTTCGTAGTACCTTCATTCAACGGATTTTTCCGCTCAGTACAAGCTCCATCCATGCGCAGGTTGGTAAACCGATGTAATCGAATTGCCACAGACGGTGGAAATCGCTCCATTCACTCGCTCGCGGGGTTGTCGCGGTACTCCACCAACGGCGGAGAACGTACAAGCTCCACCTACGCGCACGCGGGCAAACCTGGCTTTGCAATGTCAAGTTTTGTTACGTTCTGAGCCACCCAAGCGCCCGCTGGCTGGAATGCTGCTCGATAACATCAAGATTGCATCAAGGATTCACTAAAAGATGACGCGGATCTGCGTCTTCACCAAAGCGCACGTGGGCTGGAATGCTGACCATCACTGCATCCGCGATGCCTTGGGCCGTCCACCAGATGATGGGCATACTCACGGTACGGCGGGTGGCGCTGCCCACCGGGGAAACGGAAGTGCTGGCCACCTCGCTCCTGGACACCGAGGCCTTCCCCGCCGAGCTCTTTGCCGACCTGTATCACCGGCGCTGGGGCATTGAAACCGACGACCGCCGGCTTAAACAAACCCTAACTCTGGAAAACGTCAGTGGCCGGACGGTCTGCGCCGTACAGCAGGATATCCACGCCTGCCAACTGCTCAAGAACCTGGCCCTGCTGATGCAGGCCCTGCAGCAGCCTGATATTGAGCGCAAAACCGCCCACCGAAAGCGGGCCTGGAAGGCAAACTTCACCCAGGGCGTATCCCGGCTGAAGCATACCCTCGTCGCCCTGTTGGTGCGCCCCAGCCGCGAGGCCCTGGATAATCTGTGTCGTCTGATGGGTAACGGTCTGAGTGCGGTGCGCCCCGGGCGAAGCTGCCCACGACGCCGAAAACGGCCAGCCGCCAAAGGCTGTGAAGGGTACAAACCGACTCGCTGACCGACACTACCCCCAACGGCGTTAAACAAGACTTCCTGACAGACTGTGCGAGCCACCGGTCGGTTGGCGCTCGCCCTGAATACCGCTGAAACCGCTATGCCACACCAAAAAATACCGCGTTGACGCTCTCTGGAGCTGATTTCGGGTTAGAATCCGGCTTTGACAGCCTGGTGCTCCAACAACAGGCTTCCTCACTGTTCGTTATTTACGCTGGCTCAGCAGGCCGTGCTGAACTTCTGGGGCTTAAGTTGATGACATTGGGTGTTAGGGCCGGTTGGTTTGCGGGAGAAAGTGGAGCAGAAGGTCAGGGCGATGAACAAAATTTACTAATCTTTTATCCAGTGGTGCACGCTGGGGTGCAGCAGCGGTGTTACAAGTACTGCATGTTCGTTAATGATGGAAAAGAGGTGACCATGGATGATTTTTCCCCCAGTGATCTAAAGACCATACTGCATTCAAAACGTGCCAACATTTATTACTTGGAGCATTGCCGGGTTCTGGTCAATGGCGGTCGAGTGGAGTTCGTCACGGATGAGGGTAAACGGTCCCTTTACTGGAATATTCCCATTGCGAACACCACGACAGTAATGCTCGGAACGGGTACGTCCATTACACAAGCTGCCATGCGGGAACTGGCAAAAGCGGGCGTCCTGGTTGGATTTTGTGGTGGTGGCGGTACGCCGCTATTCAGCGCAAACGAAGTTGATATTGAGGTGGCCTGGTTCACACCGCAAAGCGAATACCGGCCGACAGAATACCTTCAGGCTTGGGTGGGCTTTTGGTTTGATGACGATAAGCGTCTTGAGGCCGCCAAACGCATTCAATTGGCACGTCTTGGGCTACTTGAAAAGCTTTGGCTGAATAACCGGCAACTCAGGGAGAGCGGCTTCGACATATCCCCCGATAGACTGCTGGGTCTTGTTGAGAATAGCCGCGACAAAATCGGCTCCTCACCAGACGTCACTCACTTGCTGACGGAAGAGGCCAGACTGACCAAGCAACTGTTCAAACTTGCCGTACAAGCAATGAATTACGGTGATTTTACCCGCTCTAAGCGTGGCGCAGGTGTAGATCCAGCAAACCGATTTCTTGATCATGGCAACTACCTGGCGTATGGACTCGGAGCGACAGCGACCTGGGTATTGGGGTTGCCCCACGGCCTGGCGGTTCTTCATGGTAAAACCCGTCGTGGCGGCCTGGTATTCGATGCCGCAGATTTGGTCAAGGATGCGGTGATTTTACCGCAAGCGTTCATTTCAGCTGCTCGGGGAGACGAAGAGCAGGAATTCCGGCGTAACTGCATTGAAGCGCTCACCCGTTCAGAAGCGCTGGACTTCATGATCGATACCTTAAAAGACATCGCCTTTTCAGTTGGAAATTCCGCGTCATGAATGTGTTGTTGGTTTCCCAGTGCAGTAAAAACGCGTTGAAAGAGACGCGCCGGGTACTGGACCAGTTTGCAGAGCGTCGCGGTGACCGCACCTGGCAAACGCCTATCACGATGGAGGGGCTGATAACTCTTAGAAAACTTCTGAAGAAGACGGCCAGAAAAAATACCGCCGTCGCCTGTCACTGGATACGAGGCAAAGATCACAGCGAGCTTATATGGGTTGTGGGTGACGCCGGACGGTTCAACGCCGAGGGTGCGGTGCCGACCAATACCACCAGCCGCGACGTACTGCGCGTTGGCGATGAAAACCAGTGGCACACGGCAGAATCCATTTCGATACTGTCCGGTATTGCCGGACTGTTCCATGACTTTGGTAAAGCCAACACACTGTTCCAAAAGAAACTCAAGCCGACTTACACAGGAAAGGGCAGTGAGCCTATTCGTCATGAGTGGGTGAGCCTGCGTCTGTTTCAGGCATTTATTGGCGAGTTGGATGACAAGAGCTGGCTCGATCGCCTTCAACAGGCATCACCGGATATGGAGCGAGAGCTTTTCGACCGGCTGATTCGGGACAAACAGGGCTCTTTCAAAAACCCGTTTAAAGCACTGGCCGAACGCCCGCTGGCCTCAATGGTTGCCTGGCTTATCGTCACCCACCATCGTCTGCCGGAGTTCCCACGGCAGGAAAGAGAACACGGGGAAGAGCCGCGATCCGACAGTATTGATCGTTGGATGACCGGTAAGAAATTTAACGCAAGCTGGAACTCACCCCAGGCGCTCTACACTGACTGGACCGCGAAAGACTGGGATGACGTATGGAGTTTCCCTCAAGGTACACCGCTAACCAGCCAAACCTGGTGCCGTAAGGCCCAGAGCATCGCCAAGCGAGCATTGGCACACACGCAACTGATGGAACATGATTGGCTGCAGGATCGGTTCACCAGTCACCTGGCACGATTGGTTCTGATGCTGGCGGACCATTGTTATTCGGCATCGGAGCCTACCCCCAAATGGCAGGACAAGCAGTACAAGGCTAACGCCAACACAGATCGGGAAACCCGGCAGCCCAAGCAAAGGCTCGATGAGCACAATATCGGGGTTGGGCACAATGCAGTATTGATGGCCAAACGTCTGCCCGGCCTTCGCAAAAACTTACCGGCCATTACCCGCCTTAAAGCATTGAAAAAGCGTGTCACGGTTTCCCGCTTCCGCTGGCAGGATAAAGCCTATGACCTTGCCAAGAACGTGTCGCAACGATCTGAGCAGAATGGTTTCTTTGGCGTCAACATGGCGTCAACCGGCTGTGGCAAAACCTTCGCCAATGCCCGCATTATGTACGGCCTTGCCAACGAACGGTTGGGCTGTCGCTTCAATGTCGCTTTGGGGTTGCGCACGCTAACACTCCAAACCGGCGATGCGTTTAGCGACAAGTTGCATCTGGACTCTGAAGACCTGGCCGTGTTGGTCGGATCGCAGGCGGTGCGCCAACTGCACGAACAACGAAAACAGGACGCGATGGAGGCGGAAGGTCGCCACGCTCGGTCGGGCAGTGAGTCGGCGGAAGACCTTCTTGGCCAGGAGCAACATCTGCGGTATGAGGGCAGCCTTGACGACGGCCAGCTAAGTGAATGGCTGAAACGAGATCCCAGACTGCACCAACTGGTCAGTGCGCCAGTGTTAGTCAGTACTATCGATTATTTGATGCCTGCAACAGAAGGTGCCCGAGGGGGTAAACAGATCGCGCCGATGTTGCGCCTGCTCACCTCGGATTTGGTGTTGGACGAGCCGGACGATTTTGGTCTCAAAGACCTGCCAGCCTTATGCCGTCTGGTGAACTGGGCCGGTATGCTTGGTTCACGTGTACTGTTATCGTCAGCGACGCTGCCACCGGCACTGGTGGAGGCTTTGTTTGCGGCCTACACGGCGGGACGCGAGGTCTATAACCGTGCATGTGGTACACCGGGAACCAATGAGCCAACTGTCTGTGCCTGGTTTGACGAGTTTGGTGTTAAGCAGTCCGGTTATGGGGTAGCTGAGTCCTTTAAAATCGCCCACGAGGCCTTTGTTGACCAGCGCATCCAAAAGCTGGCGAAGGCGAACCAGCGTCTGCGCTTTGCCCAGCTGTTATCCGTTAATCCGGCCAGCCTCGAGGTTGACGAGGTATGCGCAGCCGTTGCACAGGCATTGCACCGCAGCATTTTCGAGCTTCACGATGCGCACCACTCACAGGATCAAATAAGCGGTAAGTCCGCCTCCTTTGGCCTGATCCGCATGGCCAATATCAATCCGCTGGTGGCGGTGGCTAAAGCCTTACTGGCTATGCCTGTCCCTAATAATGTTCGGCTGCATTTCTGTGTTTACCATAGCCAATACCCCTTGCTCATGCGGTCTCGCATAGAGGCGGTGCTGGATGCCGTGTTGGATCGGAATGACGAGCAGGCAGTCTGGCGGCATCCTGTCATAGAAAAGGCGTTATCCCGCTATCCAGAAGCTCATCATGTCTTTGTGGTTTTGGGCAGCCCGGTCACCGAAGTGGGCCGGGATCATGATTATGACTGGGCCATTGCAGAGCCAAGCTCCATGCGCTCGTTGATTCAGTTAGCGGGGCGTATCCAGCGCCACCGATGCCACACGCCCGAGCAACCGAATCTATTAATCCTCAATAAAAACATTCGTGCTCTTAAGGGCGCTTCAATCGCCTATGAGCGACCGGGATTTGAATCGAAAAATTTTTACCTGTCCAGCTGGGATCTCGCAGAAATTCTTCAAAAAGCTGAATATCAGTACGTCAGTGCAGTGCCCCGGATACAGGAAAATGAAGATCTAAAACCGCACCATAGTCTGGTTGATCTGGAACACACTCATTTGCGTGCTCAGTTGTTCGGGCATCCTGACCTGCCTATCCATGCATCGCTGTGGTGGCGGCACAATCCAAGTTGGTGCGGTGAGTTACAGTGCAAAACCCCGTTTCGGCAATCCGGCCCTGAAGAAATCTTTGTGCTCTACCAGGAGGATGAAACGGAAGCGCCTGAGTTTTGTCAGATATTGCCTGATAAGGATCCATTGCCGCAATCAGAGAGGTTTGAATCAGCCAGGTTGGACGTAGGCGAGCGGGTGAGCGCATGGATCGATACGGACCCCAAACACTTGATCGCGGAAATGGCTGAGAAAGTTGATATGGAGGTTGGGGACTGTTCCCGAAAGTATACGGAATTACGTCTTCGTGAGGCGGAAGTTTGGCAGTACAACTCGTTGTTGGGTGTATTTGGCGAGCCCTAGGGCTCGCCATGGCTGCCCTTCGGCAGTATAGGCGTAAATGACAACGTCATATTTCTGAGCTGCTTTTCGGCAGTTAATAGCAACACAGGCACAAGATAAAAATCTTGATGCGATTGCGATAATCCAAACCTGTGCTTTAATGATTTAAAGTCAATAAATTTAAAATTACAACTTCACAGGTGCAAAATATCTAATTTTGGTTCCGTATGGAGATGGAGAATAAACGTGAATGAGCCCGAAAAGTCGCTGGCCAATAAGGTGTTAGCGTTTATAGCGGAGCGGTTGGCCACAAAGTTAGAGGCCTTTGATAAAGCTTCTGAAAAGAAGCGCAATGACACGCTGGCAGGTCAACTCAACGAGGTGGAAGATGCCCTGAGGCGTGACCGAGCAACGCTGATCGGTCAGTACCGGCCTGAGAGCTGGCTGACGGATGCCGCCAGACGGGCTGGGCAGATCAACATGGTCACTCATGCGCCTAAATACACGCACTCGGATACTCGAAGCGCTGGCGTTTTGCTCCGACAGGAGGATAAAGACAAATTCACCCAAAACGAGTGCTACGTCAACTCACTGGCACTCGCGGATCTGAGAGTGGATGTTGTCGGCAATGCAGCCGCTCTGGATGTTGCCCGACTGCTACAACTTGAATGGAAAGGTAAAGCGCTACTTGATGAAATCGCTGCCGGTGAAAGCCCTGCGTTAAACGCGCTGGCAGCGAACGATGAACAAGCATCAGCATGGGTACAAGGCTTTCAAGCGGCCTTGAAAGACAAGGCCCTCGCCTCCGGGCAGCTCGCCAAACAACTCTACTTTCCAACGTCGGACAGCTATCACCTGATTAGCCCACTATACGCCTCGTCGTTGAGCCAGAATCTATACGAAAGGCTGACGGCGAGTTTTTACTCCGAAAACACTAAGTCGATACGACAAGCTCGCAAAGCCGGGAAGTATCACCCTGATGATTTGGTGGTCTATCTAAACGTGGCCATGCAGAGCTTTGGTGGGACTAAGCCGCAAAATATTTCCCAATTGAATACAAAACGCTACGGTCGCGGATTTTTACTATCGTCCCAGCCGCCCAAATGGGACCCAAAAGCCGTGGTGCCAAAAGGCGGTAAAAATGCCTTTTGGCGCGAGTATGACCGTCGTGCCTGGAAAACGGCGAAGTTTCTTCAACGCCATCTAGAAAGTACGTTCAAACGCACTAGCACCAGAGAACTCCGTGATCGTAGGGCAGGGTTGATCGATGAGCTAGTCGATACCTTATTTATTTATGCGGCAGAAATTCAGCGTCAAGTTAAACAGCGTGGCTGGAGTACAGAGTCTGAGCTGAGCTCGGCTGAGAAACTCTGGCTGGATCCGCAGCGCGGTGAACTGGATGACGCGTTCAAAGCCGAGCGTGAAAAAAACGAGTGGCAGGGCGAAATTGCGCGTCAGTTTGCGGCTTGGCTAAATCAGAAGATCAACTTCAAATCTGATGTTCTTCATACCAGCGATGCGGAGTTTCGAGAGTGGCAAAAGCTTCTTGAGAAAAAACTGCTGCTGCTCAAAGACGATCTGGAGGTTGCCGTATGACGTCGCTTCTTATTTTAAAGCGAATGCAGGTACAGAATGCGAACGCCATTGCCGGCTTGACCTGGGGTTTTCCGGGAATATCCAACTTTCTGGGTTTTACCCACGCGCTCTCCCGGTTTGTCACCCAAAAACAGGGGGTCAGCTTGGGTGGCTGTGCAGTTATCTGTCACCACCACCAAGTGCAGGCTTACCAACCTGCCGGTTATGGTGAGTATGTATTTGCGTTGACTCGTAACCCACTCACAAAAGAAGGCAGCACGGCACCGTTCAATGAAGAAGGGCGGATGCACATGGAGGTCAGCCTGGTCATCGAGTGCAACTTTTCACTTGAAGACATTGATTTTGATACGGGCAGCGACGCTGAAGATAAAGCGCTTCTGATTCAACAGATCACCCAAAAAGCACTTACCCAGCGAGTGGCCGGCGGCATGATTCAGCACATAGAGGGTGTAGCGTTGGTGGCGCTACCCGAAGTGACTGAAGAAAGGGACAAGGCTTTCCGAAAAGCGATGTTGAGTCTGCTACCGGGCTTCATGTTGGTCGATCGCTCGGAACTTCTGGCAGATCATTTTGCCGCGCTAAAGCAGCAACGGCCCGAGGTGGAGTTGATAGACGCCTGGCTGGATTTTGCCGCCATAAAATACCGCGCCCATACCGCAGCTGAAGCGAAAGAGGGTGAGACGCCAGACGAAGGCACGCCCGCAGACTGGTCACGTGTCGAAAAACCGGCCGGAGGCTGGTTGGTCCCTATCACCACCGGCTACAAAGCCATATCGCCACTTTACGAGCCGGGGGAGGTAGCCAATACCCGCGACGCCAGCGTTCCCTTCCGGTTTGTTGAGTCTGTTTACAGCGTTGGGCAGTGGATCAGTCCACATCGCCTTCGCGACATCAATAGTATTTTCTGGCGTTATCACCAAGAGAATGACTGGTACCTGTGCAAGAACAGCTATCAACCTGAACCCGTTTAATACGCAAAAACAACAGAAAGGAAACCACCATGGCAAAGTTAGAAACTGCATCAGTACTGGCGTTTGAACGCAAGCTGGCCAATTCAGACGCCCGGATGTTCTCCGGGCAGTGGGACCAGCGTAATGAAAGTGGGCGGTGGCAGCCCATTTCCCTCCAGCAGAAAGATGTGCGGGGCACTATATCCAACCGTATGAAAGCGGCGGTTGCGAATGACCCAGCCAAACTGGACGCTGAGATTGAGAAGCCCAATTTGCAGCGAGTGGACGTGGCCGCACTGCCGTTTGACGCGGATACGCTGAAGGTGAGTTTTACCTTGAGAGTGCTGGGGGATCTGGCCAGCCCGTCGGCCTGCAATAGTCCCAGCTATCAGGTGGCGTTGACTGAAAAGGTACAAGGTTATATCCAAACAAATTCTTTCACCGAGTTGGCAAAACGTTATGCGGAAAACCTCGCCAATGGCCGTTTTCTGTGGCGTAACCGAGTGGGAGCGGAGGCCGTTGAAGTTCATGTAAACCACGAAGCCAGCCGCTGGGTGTTTAATAGCTATGACTTTAGTCTGCGTCGATTTTCATCACCGGAAAGTGATCTCCAGGCCTTGAGTAACGTTATTGAGCAAGGATTGGCAGGGGAGAACTTCGCCTTTGTCACTGTGGATGCCTTTGTAAAACTGGGGCAAGGCCAAGAAGTGTTCCCTTCCCAGGAACTGATTTTGGATAAAGGCAAAAGCGACAAGAGCAAAGTGCTTTACCACGTAAACAGCGTTGCTGCGATTCACTCCCAGAAAATTGGTAATGCTTTACGGACAATTGACACCTGGTATCCCGATGCCGATGAAGTGGGACCGATTGCCGTTGAACCCTATGGCTCTGTTACCAATAGGGGCACGGCCTATCGGCAACCCAAGGCAAAAATGGATTTTTACAACTTGCTGGATAACTGGATTACGAAAGACCAAGCGCCAGAAATTGAACAGCAGCATTATGTGATTGCGACGCTCATCCGTGGCGGGGTCTTTGGTAAGGCGGATTAGGAGAGGGAGTATGAACTACTACATTGATATCAGAGTGCTGCCTGATCCTGAATTTGGCCCCACAACACTGATGAATGCGGTCTACGCCAAGTTGCATCGGGCATTGGTAGCTGTAACCCGAAATGACGTTGGCATCAGCTTTCCGGAGGCCGGCAAAACGCCAGGCTCATTGCTCAGATTACATTCCGGGAAAGAGGGTCTAGCGCAATTAATGGAGCAAAACTGGCTTAAGGGCCTGCGTGACTACACCGAGGTTTCCGACTTAAACCCGGTGCCGGCCCAAACGGCCGGTTATGTCAGGGTAAATCGAGTTCAACCGAAAGACTCAGCGGCTCGATTAAGGCGGGCGGTAAAACGAAAGTCGCTAACTGAAGGCGATGCAGAGAACTTACTGGCTAATCGTGCGCTATTGAATCGGCCTTATTTTCGACTTCAAAGCCAGTCAACCGGCCAACATTTCCCGTTGTTTATAGAGCAGGGGACACCACGGAATGAGTCAGTTGACGGGACGTTTAACGCCTATGGTTTGAGTCAGCAAGGAACCGTACCCTGGTTTTAACCCTTTTTAAATGAAGCTGCATAAAAGATACTGATATCAGCTAGTTGGTCAGCTACTCAAAAAAAGGGTTTGCTGACCTTTTTTCGTTATTGCTCTTTAAAAATTAGTGAGTTATTGGTTATGATCTCTACTTCACTGCCGAGTAGGCAGCTCAGAAATCACAGACGCCGTGCCGTGCTGCGATCGCTTTCTTCACTGCCGAGTAGGCAGCTCAGAAACAATCGCGTCAGCCACAGACTTAAGCCCATCCCTTCACTGCCGAGTAGGCAGCTCAGAAACAAACGGTGTGTCCGCCGTTACATGGTTGTACCTTCACTGCCGAGTAGGCAGCTCAGAAAATGGGCGGCACCGCTATGGAGGCCATTCGCGCCTTCACTGCCGAGTAGGCAGCTCAGAAACCCACGGTGGGAGCACCGCGCCACCCACCATTCCTTCACTGCCGAGTAGGCAGCTCAGAAATGCAGCCGCCGGGAGGACGAAGGGCGACGCCGCTTCACTGCCGAGTAGGCAGCTCAGAAAAAGGACCGTGCAGAATATCTGGGCCAAGTACAACTTCACTGCCGAGTAGGCAGCTCAGAAACCGATGAAGCGGTTGTGTATGTGCGTGCTGACCTTCACTGCCGAGTAGGCAGCTCAGAAATATGATATAACCGTGACCAACGGCGGCGACGTCTTCACTGCCGAGTAGGCAGCTCAGAAAAGGCAAAATCCGCGACGAATTGACGGAAGAAACTTCACTGCCGAGTAGGCAGCTCAGAAAGACGTCCTCGGCGGCTACTGTCGCCAAGACTGCTTCACTGCCGAGTAGGCAGCTCAGAAAAGATAGCCTGATGTGAAAGACCAGTGTCTATACTTCACTGCCGAGTAGGCAGCTCAGAAAGAAAACACCTCAAGAGATTTCCGAGTAGAAACCTTGTAACCTTACGGCAGCATAGCGTAACTTCCTGCTGAGCTTCTGATTCAATGAATGCCTCAACCCTATCAGGAGGCAGTCATGATTCCACTAACCCCCGTCAACGATACCGTTCAGCTCCAGAGGCGGCTCGATTCGCTGGCCGCAGACTTCACGCGCTGGCGCGTGCAACGACCACACCGGCGTGCGGCCGTCCCTCAGTCACTGCGCGACAGGGCAGTGGCGCTTGCACTGGCATCCTCTCGAGTCCGCGTCAGCAAAGCCCTCGGCGTCAGCTACACCATGCTGAGTGCCTGGTCACCGAAACTGCAGGCGCAGGCCACGACACGTCGGCGTGGTACTTCACACCCATCGACTCCCGCTGGCGCCGCAGCGCCAACTTTCGTGCCACTTGAACAGGCGATAGCCGAAACCGAAACCGATATCACTGTCCCAACCTTCACCCTCTCGACCTCATCAGGCCAGCGGCTGACCATCGAAGGCGCCTGCAGTGCTGCGCAGATAAGCGCGCTGGTACTGGCGCTCTGCGCCACGGCGGGCGCATGATCCTGCTGACCAGCTCGAGCCGCATCCTGCTGGCAGCGCAGCCGGCTGACTTTCGTCGCGGCATCGATGGCTTCGTGGCCCTGTGCCGTGATCAGCTCAGACAAGACCCCCGCGGTGATACCCGCTTCGTCTTCACCAACAAAAGCCGCACCATGGTCCGCGTGCTCTGCTATGACGGCAGCGGGTTCTGGCTCATGACCAAACGCCTCTCGCAAGGCCGCTTTACCCGCTGGCCGGCCGCAGGCAGTGCGCTGACCGTGCTGGAGGCGGCGCAGCTGCGGCAGTGGCTGCGTGGCCCTGTAGAGAAATTATCTTGAAAACGTTCGAAAACTCAGTAGGCTATGCCAACATCTTCAAACAGACTCACAACAGGAACAGATCATGGCTGCCAGTGCCACAACACTGACCGAAGCACAGGTAGAAGCGCTGACCACGCGCGTGCAGCATGCGCTGGATCATGATCTGGCCCTACCACCTGAAGATGTCAGGCTGCTGCTCGATGCGCTGATGACGCTGGCGAAGCTGCAGGCTGGCATCAAGTCCAAGAGAGTCGGGCTGCACAGGCTGCGGAAGCTGGCCGGCCTGGTCGATGCTTCAGAAAAGCTCAGCAGTCTGCTGGGCACCGCCACTGGGAAGAGCGGATCACGCAAAGCCTCATCACGCAGTCCGGCCATCTCGGCCGAACCACCGGCTGTCGAGGCGGTGCCACCGACGGTCGAACATCATGCGCTCGAAGACGTCAGCAAGGGCGACGACTGCCCTGAATGCGAGACCGGCAAGCTCTACAAGTACGATCCGGCCAGCTTCGTCCGCATCGAGAGTCAGCCACCGTTCAATGCTGTGCAGCACGTGACCGAGCGCCTGCGCTGCAACGCCTGCGGTGTCTTCATCACGGCCACACTGCCAGACTCTGTTCTGCAGGACGGCGGGCGAGGCCAGAAGTACGGTTACGGCGCCAGAGCCCTGATGGCCATGAACAAGTACTTCGCCGGCCACCCGTTTTACCGTCAGGGCACCCTGAATCAGCTCCTGGGCGTGCCAATGACAGCCTCGACGATCTTCGATCAGTGCGAGCATCTGGCCAATGATCTCAAGCCGGTGCATGACACCCTGCTCAAGCTGGCCGCCGACGCCTGGCTGTATCATATCGACGATACCGGGAACCGGATACTGGATCAGAAGCCGGTCATGAAACGCAGTCGCCATGACGGCCGTGAGCGACTACGCTCCGGCATTCATACCTCCGGCATGATTGCCGAGCAAGGTGACGGTCCGCCCCTGGTGCTGTACCAGACATCGCTCAGCCATGCCGGTGAATTACTGGACGATGTCCTGCGCCTGCGCAGTGACGGCAGCCCGCCGCCGCTGGTGATGAGTGATGCGCTCTCATCCAACCATGTCAGCCGCACCACGCTGCGCATCGCCCTGTGCAATGCACACGGCCGGCGCAACTTTGCTGATCTGGTGGTGCACTTTCCTGAAGAGGCGGAGGCTGTGCTGAAGCGTTACAAGCTGATCTGGCAGCACGACACTGAAGCGACTGAGCAGCAGATGACGGCCACGCAGCGGCTGGCCCATCACCGCAAGCACTCACTTCCGGTGATGGAAGACATCCGCCGCTATGGCGCAGACCGGCTGGCTGCGAACGCGGCTGAAGCCAATAGCAGCTTTGGCCAGGCGGTCAACTACTTCAACAAACACTTCGACGGACTCAGCGCATTCTGCCGCCATGAGGGGGCACCGCTCGACAACAATCGCATGGAGCGCGGTCTCAAGCTGCCGATCCGCAATCGCAAGAACGCCATGTTCTTCAAAAGCGCCGCCGGTGCGGCCATCGCCGATGTGATCACCTCAGTGATTGCGACCTGCGCCTTTGCCGGAATCAATCCGCTGATTTACCTGCGCAGCGTCCAGCGTCATGCCAGCGAAGCCAGGCAAAACCCTGAAAGCTGGTTGCCGTGGACCTATCAAAGCCACAGCAGTCAAGACGTCAAGGCCGCCTGAGCACGCCATCCAGACAGGTCTAGCACAAGCATAGCGCGAAGTTGCGCTATGCTGCCGTAAGGTCACGAAACCTTCACTGCCGAGTAGGCAGCTCAGAAATTCATCAATCACCCAATAGCAGTGAGTGTAGTCTTCACTGCCGAGTAGGCAGCTCAGAAAGTTGACGAAGCAAAGGCTGCGTGCGAGTTAGACTTCACTGCCGAGTAGGCAGCTCAGAAAGCCCAAAACTGGCAGCAGATCGTCGATAAAGCCTTCACTGCCGAGTAGGCAGCTCAGAAACAGCAGCCTTTGCAGCTTCCGGCCCACCTGGACTTCACTGCCGAGTAGGCAGCTCAGAAAATCTTGCCACCTTGGGTGATGATGCCACGCTTCTTCACTGCCGAGTAGGCAGCTCAGAAATGCCCGCATCTACAGTCATCACGGCAGCGACCCTTCACTGCCGAGTAGGCAGCTCAGAAAGCACAACATAGCCAGCCGCCCGCAAACTTTGACTTCACTGCCGAGTAGGCAGCTCAGAAAATTATGGTGGGTGACGGGCTAGCACCCACAACCTTCACTGCCGAGTAGGCAGCTCAGAAACTTGACCACCGGCAGCGCCTCCGCCAGTTGCCCTTCACTGCCGAGTAGGCAGCTCAGAAATGCGTAAGATACGCGCCAGAATGGCCGAGAGGCTTCACTGCCGAGTAGGCAGCTCAGAAATGCCACAACAGTCAGACCGTCATCCACAATAACTTCACTGCCGAGTAGGCAGCTCAGAAATTAGTGCAGAAAGCAATAAATTAAGCGCTAGGCTTCACTGCCGAGTAGGCAGCTCAGAAAATTGCTTGACATCGCCAACATCAACATCGGCCCTTCACTGCCGAGTAGGCAGCTCAGAAATATGAAACCGATGAGGTCAGAAACCCGGCAACCTTCACTGCCGAGTAGGCAGCTCAGAAAAACCCGAGAACTATCTTGGGGAGGTGCCGGATCTTCACTGCCGAGTAGGCAGCTCAGAAATGCTTGTAAGCGCGGAATTTTTCGGAAATAAACCTTCACTGCCGAGTAGGCAGCTCAGAAATGCACATTACAACTGTCGATCTGTACGTGTGACTTCACTGCCGAGTAGGCAGCTCAGAAAATGTCACTATGGAAGGTCAACAAACGCCACCCCTTCACTGCCGAGTAGGCAGCTCAGAAATGGCCGCGAACTTCCAGCCGGGTTTGCTCTAGCTTCACTGCCGAGTAGGCAGCTCAGAAAACAAGGACTCTCAGTAGGGCAAGGGGTAGATCCTTCACTGCCGAGTAGGCAGCTCAGAAAAAGAACCCCCGGCTTGACGCCCTGCTGTCTGACTTCACTGCCGAGTAGGCAGCTCAGAAATCGATAGTAGCCGGGGAGCCGTCCAGTTCATCCTTCACTGCCGAGTAGGCAGCTCAGAAAGCCTGATAGTCTGCGCGCACGCTGTCCATCGACTTCACTGCCGAGTAGGCAGCTCAGAAAAAGACCCTCAACAATAGAATCCATGCCGGAGCCTTCACTGCCGAGTAGGCAGCTCAGAAATTGATCGCATGAAAATCCCGCTTTTAGATACGCTTCACTGCCGAGTAGGCAGCTCAGAAAAAATGAAATTGATTTAAGTGGCTGTCTTCTTTCTTCACTGCCGAGTAGGCAGCTCAGAAAAGCGGCGTAGCATAGGCCAAGCGGCACATATCCTTCACTGCCGAGTAGGCAGCTCAGAAAAGGTATTGCCGCCCTATTTTTCCCACGGTCGTCTTCACTGCCGAGTAGGCAGCTCAGAAAAGTTGCGCTGGAGGCCGCTGGGCACAATAACCCTTCACTGCCGAGTAGGCAGCTCAGAAATGGAGAGCGTCGCGGATTTTGCCAACGCTAATCTTCACTGCCGAGTAGGCAGCTCAGAAAATAGGCCCATTTTAAGATCTTGGCGGTAACAACTTCACTGCCGAGTAGGCAGCTCAGAAATGTGACCTTAACCTGCCCTGAATCATTATCGTCTTCACTGCCGAGTAGGCAGCTCAGAAATATATCCGAAACAACCCCCGAAAACTTCCCCTCTTCACTGCCGAGTAGGCAGCTCAGAAAAGCCAGTACCATTGGCTCCAGAAGCCTTTAGGCTTCACTGCCGAGTAGGCAGCTCAGAAACGCAGGCAAGAAGTACAACGAATACACAGGCGCTTCACTGCCGAGTAGGCAGCTCAGAAAAGAATCATAACCGGAAAGCGGTGGCACGGATCCTTCACTGCCGCCACTGATGGCGGCTATGCCAGTCGGTCGAATCTGGCGGCTGCCAAAGCACTAGGGGTCAAAGACGTGGCCTTCCACAAGAAGAAGGGTCTTGAAGTCCGTGAGATGGTGAAAAGCGCCTGGGTGTATCGCAAGCTCAGGAACTTCCGTGCCGGCATCGAGGGCAACATCTCCTGTCTGAAGCGTGCCTATGGTCTGTCCCGTTGCACCTGGAAAGGACTTGAGCACTTCAGATCGTACGTCTGGTCTGCGGTGGTCTCGAGAAACGTGCTGTTGCTGGCACGACTGCTTCAGACCTGAACGGGTAGCCGCTGAACAAGAGACATATCACGCCAGAATGAGTGGCACGGCCTTCGGCCGTCTGCAGAATGGCCAAAACGATGGCCCCAGAACGAGATGCCGCCCGCTGCAGCTAATTGTAGATTGACCACCACACGACTGTATAAAATACGATCAGAGGTGGTGCTGGAAATCACTGGTTTCCGGATGGACACTAGCAATAAAATAAGGCTATCACACCGGTCTTCGTGGGCATGATTCTTGACTTTTAACCTACCCCCTCCCGTTTGTTGAATCAAGCAAACAAGCCATAAGCCAGCGGGTAAACTCTCAGGCGTTGCGGTTCTGCGCCGCCGTGCTGGTCGGGCCATGGGAATACCTTTTGGTTTGGCGTGTAGGCTCTGGCTTACAGTCGGCGTAAGCAATGGCTTACAGGGCTGTCAGCAATGCTCAGGTTGCACAGGTCTATGTGATTGCTTTGGCAGTGTTTTTCGCTTCATCTGGTGAGGCGCATGAATACCCGAAAATTTCTCTTTTACCGCGTGGTTGCCCCGACTCGCGGTGATTTTCAAAGCTCCAGGGGCCCCGTGCTTGTTTGCAGCGCCTTTGGCTGCATTGCCTGTTAACCGTGCAGGGTTCTGATTGCGGCTTGCTGGCGGGTTCTCTGGGGTGTCCTGCCTGATTCGGTGCGGTGGATTCGTTACAGGTTTTGGCGAAAACGAATGTTAGGTTTTGTTAGGTTCAAACCTGAGCAATTCTGAGTATACGAAGTTCGTACCAACAGTTCGTACCAGTCGCGAACCTGAGCTGGCTGGGTGCGCTCCAACCTTAACAATCCTTAACAGGCCAGCCCTTGGATAAGCGGCAGCATCAGCCTGAAACCTTGCCGCCATTTGCCATATTCCATCGGGCAAAATACTAACATTTACTAACAGGGCTCCACCTACGCACACCCAGGCAAACCTAGCTTCCTGAATGTTGTGTTTTGTTAACATTAGTGACTGCCACGCGCACGCTGGCAAACCTGAAGCCTATCATTTCTCAGCATTCTCTGGCGGGAAGTGATTGATTTGCAAAAAGAACCCAACTCTGGGGAGTGTTACGAAACTTTCGTTGTACCTTCACTCAGCCGGTTTTTCGGCTCAGTACAAGCTCCACCTAAGCGCACGCGGGCAAACCTGTAAAAACCTGTAATTGATGAAGCCGTTGCACCTACACGCATGCGGTCAAACCTGGCTTTTGAAATGTTAAGTTTTGTCAAGTTCTGAGCCACCTACGAGCCCGCTCGACAACATCAAGATTGCATCAAGGATTCACTAAAAGATGACGCGGATCTGCGTCTTCACCAAAGCGCACGTGGGCTGGAATGCTGACCATCACTGCATCCGCGATGCCTTGGGCCGTCCACCAGATGATGGGCATACTCACGGTACGGCGGGTGGCGCTGCCCGATTCCCTACTTTTCCCTACCCACAGAGGCACCTTCTTGTTGCGATTACACGCACGCGGGATGGTCAATCTTTGGTTTTTTAAGGTTCGCTGTCCCAGGCTTTATACGCGCATATTGCGCCGAAAACCGCACCCCCGTGCAGGGTGTTGTGGGGCTGAGGGTTAGATACCCTCGGCTACCCGATTAGCCTTACCTACGCCTTGACAGGATAACGGCTTGAGATTGCAATACGGTTCCATGTGTTGATGACCACAGCAAGCCACTCAATGGCTGAAATTTCTTCTTTGGAAAGGTTGGTTGCGGCTTGCTCATAGATTGTATCAGGCAGTTGCCCGTCAGAGATCAGGGTGATTGCTTCCACAAGCTCCAAAGCAGCACGCTCTTTGGGGCTGAAGTATTCCGTCTCTTTCCATGCAGGAACAACTGCTACACGGTCAGCAGACTCCCCACTGGCAAGTGCATCCTGCGTGTGCAGCCTGACGGCTGACGCAGAAAGCACATTGATTGATCTGAGATGCACGCAAGCGCAAGAGATGCGAAAAGCCTGCAGCAATGCCTGCGTTGGTTAAGGCATCAGAGGCAAGCCGGTCAAGCTCAATAACTGCCTGATACAGCGCAGGTGCTGATTTGCCAAGATTCACTCTTTCGGTCATGCGACCTCCTTATTTTGTACGGCTAACGCTTAGGTTAAGGGGCTGGCTTTAGCCAGTCCCAGTGAGCGCAGCGAACGACTTGAACCCTTGGTTAGGCTTGGTTAGGCTTGGGATGGAAGACACTGCACGAAGTACATGCAGTGGTGAGCATTGCACGTCGGAATGCAGGGATTTATTTAGGCTGCGCGATTACTCGAATTTTCGTTGCACTGCTTTTGCGTGAAGAGTTGTGCAGTACGAAGTACCGACAAACCGCCAGCCCCAACTTTCCTGTACTCGAACGTCTGTAATGAAATCGCCTGATGCTTGTGACTCAATCTTTTTATAAGCACGTTCAAGTCTGTCATTGATTCTAATCGGGATAAATAATAGGAGTTGAAAGCCACAGGCTTCGGCTGTAATAACACGTTCAGTACCAATCGGTACGGGTTCGGAGCTTTTAGTTCCTAGCTGAACTGGTGTACCGGTGCACGCGGAAAGCAGCATGACTGTAGAAAGAATGGTTAGTATATTTTTCATTTTACTGCTTCTCCGGTGATCGTTACGCAACGGGCTGTGCCGATCAGCCACCAATACCAATTTTCTTGGGCTGTGACGTCCACAAGACCAATTGCACCGGGTACGCTTTCAAGTGCGTCGTCGTATGCTCTCTCGATACGGGTATTGATACCCATAGGAATAAAGTAGTAGGCCGTTGCAAGCGCCCCCAAACTACCGCAGGCAGAACCTGTTGCTTTTCCTAAGCGTGTATAGTTTTGAGGTGGTTCGGGTGAGATATTTGTAAAGTTTGAACTACATCCAGTCAATGTTGCCCCTAGTGAAATTGCTATTGCGGATAATAAACGGTAATTCCATTTCATAGAGACTCTCATATTTATGGTTTGTACAAAACCTAACGCTTAGCTTTGCGGCGTACCGGAGCACAGCGCAGGTACGTCCGGCAACAGCCAATTGTGTACGCCCAGCATGGGCATGAGCTAATGGGTTGAAAGTCCCCTGTGGGAAGATCACCGTTCAGCCGGTTTTACCCGATTGAACGCTAACCACTAGCGAATGGCAAGGGCCAGCTTGATCTTGATAGTGGTAGGTGATTTCGGGGCTTTCGGGCAATCTGACAATAGTGTTCATGGTCTGGGCTCCACCTCATTTCATCGCCTTTTTATATTCGGGAAACTCCATCAGCCGAAAAACCGGCAGCTTGGCCGGCTCCCCCTTTACGGTATCTCGAAATCATCAAAGTCCCAATTCGGGACGAACTAGGCTGTGACTTATCAATGCAGACAGTTCGGGAGTTCTTCCGGAATTCAAGCTGCTCAGAACCGAGCAGAAAGCCCGAGCCCACCAGAAGCAACAGTTACGTCCACGCCACCACCGCCAAAGTCTTCGTAATCACTTGCATCACGGAAGTTGACCCAGAACTCAAGAGAAACAGGGTTCCAGTTATAGCCGATTCCACCACCTAACATCAGGCCGCTGAAGTCGAACTCCTCATCATCGTAACCGCTGTATTTGTACTCAAGTGTCTCGCTGAAGAATCCCACCGAGCCATATGCCTTGAAGCCTGTTGTTGCGAGGCCCGTTCCTGCAATCAGGCTGCCCTCGACTGCAGTCAGGTCGATATTTGAATCATCTTCGTGACTTTGATCAGCGTAGGCTAGGCGGAATCCAACGTTATCGTTTACCGCCCCTGTTCCGAACAGAGCAAAGCCTGAAAAATCATTAGACACGGTGCCGTAACCGGTATCAGCACGAGTTACGGTGGCAAATGATGCAATACCAACAGAAAACTTTTTCTCCTCTGCGGGCTCATCTGCAAAAACTGGTGTGTAGGAAACGGCAAGGGCCGCAATCATTGCTACTTTTTTGAACATGGATACATCCTTTTAATGCACAGTATTGATTGGCTAGCGATCACTATGTGTTTTATCTGAGGTCTTCTTGCCTCTTATAAGTGGGTACCGATAGAGGAATGACATCCTCCGAAAACTTCACTTGCATGGCAGTCACCTAGTCAATAAAACTGGTGCGGTCAAGAAACATAAAGCATAGCACAGCGGCGCGAGTTTACGAGCGTCCGGCGGCCATCGGCCGAGTACTGCTGCGATTGGTGTACGCCCAGCATGGGCATGAACTAATGGGGTGAAAGTCCCCTGTGGGAAGATCACCGTTCAGCCGGTTTTACCCGATTGAACGCTAACCACTAGCGAATGGCAAGGGCCAGCTTGATAGTGGTAGGTGGTTTCGGGGCTTTCGGGCAATCTGACAATAGTGTTCATGGTCTGGGCTCCACCTCATTTCATGGGCTTTTTATAGTCGGGAAATATCATCAGACACAAAAAAACCGGCAACTTGGCCGGCTCCCCCTTTACGGTTACTCGAAATCATCAAAGTCCTTCGCGTAAAGATGCGCAAAAATTATCATTGGCTGGCGGTGTAGCTAACGTGTGCAAAAATCATCAGCTTCACGTGCGCGCGATACCTGTTAAGAAATTCTAATCAGCCTCGCGCGCGTCACTGCTCCGAAAACCCTCCGACTGGCATCGTCTAAGCTCACGCTCTACCGCAAGGCGGACGAACTCGGAGCGGTTCCGGTGACAGTGATAGCCGGACTTCATCAAGGCATCAATGGCGTCTACGGTCTGGGCTTCCACTGAAATAATGAGGCGGACTGGTTGGCGGAATTTGCGCGGGTTACGGCTCATAACTTCCCCTCTCTCTGGTAACGGGCTTTCTAGTTTCAAGTTTTATCAACTCCTGACGGGCTGTCGGCGCTCTGGTGGGCATCCAAGTAAACCCGGCGCAAGTCTGCCCCTTGTTCGCAATACCGGCCTTGTGGATCTCGACAGGCGGTGCAGGCCATAACGTGGCTGAGGTACAGCTCGTGCGCTGGCTTCCATGCCTGTGCGCTCTCAAGGTGGCTGTGCGGTGATTCGGTGGCCTTGGCTGGCGGTGGCTCTGTGCAAACGGGCAATGTTCATCGTTCGACACATTTCTGCCTTGAAGGGAAAGCGTATAGCCTGCATCCGCCTTGAAGTGTGCGGGGTGGTTCAGCTCTTTTGCTGGCCTGAGGGTTGGCAGTCTTCAATGCTTCGTACATATACATCATCGAGTTCATTATCTGGCCTCACAAGCGAGTGTGCAGCTTTGCTGTGCACCTGTGCTTAGGATTAGTTCTTTAGGATTCATTGATAATCATTGATTAACCTTGACTAACCTTGATGTGCACACTTTTGAAACTCCTCTTTAAAGCAGATGCGCTCTACAAGGCCTGTCATAACCTCAGCCATGTGGCAGTCACGAGCCCACCAGCGGGAGGTCTTAGAGGTTTTCGCTCGGTAGGTCAGACGCAGAAGACCTACCATTGATGCTTGCTTAATGTGATCCAAGGCAATGCCGTGATATTCAAATTCCTCAGCCTTCATCGTGAACCCCTTGGCGTCACGTTCCTCCAGCCAGTTAAGCAGCGTATCAATAGCTTCGTTCGTGTCTACGTTAACTGGATAGATCAATTCCGATTCCTTATCGGGTGATTCGGCCACGTACATCTCGTACTGCAGGAGCCCCATTTCAGCAAGCGGGCTTAATATCGTCCAGGCTCCACGATTGCCCGAGTCATCCTCGATCTTGGCAAACTCGGCAAAAATGCCGTTTGAGCTTGCCTTTGTCTGGGATTTCTCAAATCCGTAAAGTGTGAACGGGCCTACAGGGCAAATTTTTGTGCGCTTGAATTCTACCCAGGCAATGGATCTGGGAATGCCGCCGTCAGTTTCTAAGTCTTGTTCGCCGTAGAGTTCAATGAACTTCTGCAGCATCGTTACACTGCAGGATTCGCGCAATCTGGTTATCGGCGGCACCTCCTTACCCGCTCCGTCAATCAATGTATTTGGCAGCCAGATCATAAGGTCATCTTCCTTGGGCTTATGCAGTTTGTAGCGCGGCCTTGTCCCGCCTTTGACAATCTTCACCAGCTTGGCATCAGCAAGTTCGGTGATAGCCTTCTGAGCTCTCCTGCGGGCCATACCGGAATGGTTGAACACGGCCTGAGCGCTCCATGATGTAGTCACGTTATCGACAATGGTCCCCCTGGCCATAATCAGGAGCGTTACGGCTGGATTCATTCCGAGCTGGCAGGCTTTCAGAAACTGAGGCTTGCCGACTGCGAAGAATTCACCTTTCATCACAAGTCTCCGTATAGTTGGCCGGCATTCAGCAGGGCGGGCGCTTCTCTCATGCCCCTTCCATCCGTTCAGCAATCCATTTACGAATTATTGACTCTGGCCAGGCAACGGCTCGTGATCCGATTTTTACGGGTTTTGGGAAGGTACCATCGGCCATACCTTCATAGATTGCGGATCGGCTGCGGGCGGTTATCTGCTCAACTTCCTTGCGGCGCAACATCCGGTCAAGTTGCTGGTGGTTGGTCTGTGTGGTGCTTCTCTGTGCGGTCATGGATTACCCCTTAGTTCCAGTTTGGTGTTTTGTAATCCTACATTGTTCTGTGGTGTACCCCGGTGCACGGACTCATCAAAAAATGAAGCACCTCATCTTAAATTAGCGCCCCTATGAAAAGGTAGGCCATGCCAGGCGGGTAGGGTTCCCGCTTTTCTCCTGGCCGGGATAGGCATGGCCAAAACGGTTATGGCTTACGCGCCGCTGGGTCTGGTGATCTTCATTGCCGCGTCCCCCATGCTGTAGCTCCATCGTAGTCATTGCCGCCGGCAGCTGCCCACTCACGACCGTTAGGTGCAATTGCTATGCATTCAGGTTGCCAGCCTGCGGCATTTTCCAGACTGGACACCCAACCGGCTACGGCATCGCCTGAAACGACTATGAACCCATCAGCGTGCTGTTTTCGGTATTCGGCTATTTCGGTTTGTAGACTCATGATTCACCCCTTGGGTTATTTGCTGGCGGTCTGGCCTATGGCTACCACGTTGCCGCCGGTTCTCAGGTTGTCTAGGTAATCGGCCCATTGCTGCATCATCTCTTTGCGCTCTGGCATCCAGGTGGTGCGGTTGTAGGCTCTGCCGTGAACGTCACGAACACGGTGGGCCATTTGCATTTCTATGATGTCGGTTCGGAAGTTCAGGCGCTCAGTGAGTACGGTTTTCGCCATAGCCCGGAAGCCGTGCCCGGTCATAATCCCTTTGAAGCCCATCCGGTTCAGGGCGGCGGTCATGGCGTTCTCACTCATGGGGCGACTTTGGCCGTGCCCGCTGGTGAATACCCATTCACTCCTACCGTTCAGGGCTTCCATTTCGCGCAATATCTCCACCACCTGGCGGGCCAGTGGAACCACCAGCGGCTCCCCGTTCTTGGTGGTTTCCGTTGTCCAGGTGGCCTCCTCCCAATCAATCTCACTCCAGCGCATTTGCCGCAGGTTGCCGGGCCTCAGAAACACATAGGGCGCGATTTTCAGGGCGGCGCACACGGTGGGGTTCCCCCAATAAGCGTGAAGCTCTTGCAGTAGGTGGGCGATTTTATTCGGTGTGATTACGGCGGCGTGGTGCCTAACGTCTGGCGCTGACAGCAGCCCGCGCAGGTCGGCGGTCACATCGCGTTTGGTGCGGCCTGTGCTGACACCATAGCGGAACACTTGGCCAATCAGGGTTTTCAGCCGGTGGGCGTTGTCTACGTGGCCTTTGCTTTCGATAACCCGGAGGACTTCCAGCACATCGGACGGCTCAATATCCGATAGCGGACGGGTGCCCAGTTTGGGGTAAACGTGCATTTCTAGGCGGCGCACGTTTTTGGGGTAGGTGGTGACCCCTACCGATTTGCAGTGAACTTGCTCCAGCCATTCCATAGCAACGGCGCGAAAGGTATTGGTGGCTGCTTCCCGGCGCTGGTTCTCGGATAGGCGACGATATGCTGCGGGGTCTGTTCCGCTTGCCAATAGCTGGCGGGCGTCATCGCGGAAAGTGCGGGCCTGTTTTAGCGTGGTTTCAGGATATACCCCCAAAGCGAGAAGCTTCTCCTTTCCGGCATAGCGGTATTTCAGCCGCCAGTATTGGCCCCCTGGCTGAATGTCCAGATACAGCCCGCCTCCATCCGCCAGCTTGGTGCGCTTGCCGTACTTATCGAACGTGGCGGCTTTTACTTCGGGGCTTGTGAGCTTGTTGGTAGCGCGGGCCATGGTGAAGGGCTCCGGGTTGGGGGTATGTGGTCGGGCGAAAGCCCATCTACCCCCAAGAGTACCCCCGAATATTAACGGTTACTAGGGGTATGTTATGGAACAGTGCGGAACGTAATCTAGTTTAAAGTCAGTGTTTATGCAGTCTGGCGGGGTGTTTTGATGTCTTCGGAAGTCTTAATGGTGGGCCTTGCTGGACTTGAACCAGCGACCAATCGAATAGGGTGGACAACCCGCTCCCGTAGGAAACGAATTGCCTCCCTCCAAACGCAGCGTGCAACTTTCACTGCACTGCGCTTTCCACTACCTCAGTCTGAGGATACTAATTAGTTCTTAAGCTCTGGCCACATTAGGCAAAATAAATTGGTTGAGCTTAAGGCCATCATATTTCCCACTATGGATTTTATTATGGCATTCCCTGCATACAGGAATTTGCTTACGGTTTAATCTGGCCATTACAAGGGTGAACCCTTTAACCTTTTCACCGATTTTCCTGATGTGTTTAACGTGGTGCATTTCAATGTTCTCGGTTTCACCGCAAATACAGCAAGGAGAAAACAATTTGCTTCTGGTGCGAAGTCTGATGTAAAAATTCATCTTACCACCACCATTGGCAAGGTCGTTATTAACCTTGAAGTCTTTCGGGTTTCTATTCAAAGATTTTTCATAGGGAAAATTCAGTGTACGAATCACTTTACTCTCACTATTATAAACTTTGATTTCCAACCATTTGCCGTGTTTCTTAAACATCTTCCTGACGCTCGATCTGTGTTTGTCAGCGAGAGTTTTAGCTGCGCTATGAAGTAAGATAAATTGAATCCTATTCATATTGCTTCTATTATCCACAAAAGAGTAATAATTATGTAGACCTCTCCAAATACTCCCGAACAAATCAACAATCTGTATATCGTCCAGTAAACTCCAGCTAGCTTTACTAAGAGGATTGCCATCTAAATCGCAGAAGCCTTTATTAGCTAAGTTTCTAACTAAATTGCCGATTGGTGCTTTCATATACGGCGTCCAACCGGTCACACTCTTCTGATATTTGATGCCGTTCTTGCTGGTGAAGTTGGCTTTTTTACCTTCCCCTGTATTTCCTATTCTGAGATCTGTTCCTAAGAACTTCGCAGTTTCGGTTTTTGCGTGACGGATATGGGTTTTCTCAAAGCTGAGTTCAAGATCCAATACATCACTAAGGTAGTCGGCACATTTTTGCCTAATATCTTCAGCTAATACTCTCGGTCCGTTGATACCTATGATCCAGTCGTCTGCGTACCTTATGTACTTCATTCTAACATAAGAACCATCATTTAAGATCATGGGTGCTAAGGCGGACTCTTTCTTGGCAATGGCAGCTTGGGCTGTTAGGCCAGCCTTTTCCACCAAGTCTTCAGTCGCTGCGGCCTTCTTATGTAGTTTTAGGTATTTTCGGCTCAGCCTATTTTTCTCTGGATGGATTTTTTTAATAGTCCCTACTTCAGTCTCGCTAATTACATTTTCGACAAACTTGTCGAATCCGTCCAAATATATGTTAGCCAATATGGGAGAAACAACGCTTCCCTGTGGTGTACCTATAATGGTATTTTTGAGTCTTCCGTATTCAAGGTATCCCGCATTTAGGGCCTTCCTGATAAGATTAAGAAAGCGTTCGTCTGCTATCCTTTCCCTGAGTTTTTCTATTAGTATATTGTGTGAGATATTATCAAAGAAGCCCTTGATATCACCCTCAATTATCCAATTTACTCCGCTCCAGTTAAGCCTGAATGCTTTGAGTGCTGTATGGCATCCTCTACCTGATCTGAAGCCGTGGCTTTTATCAGAGAAAGTAGGTTCGTATATGGCTTCAAGTATGATCTTAATAATTTCCTGCACGATTTTATCTCGTGGAGGAGCGATCCCAAGCTGCCTTTTTTTCCCGTTTGCTTTAGGTATTTCTACCCTCCGCGCTGGGGCGAACTGAAAGGATTCGTCTTTCATTGAATTAATCAGCTTAGTAATTGAACCCGCTGAAAATCCGTCGATTGTCGAGCCATCAGACCCCGCTGTCATATTACCAGCATTACTTTTCAAGGTTTCATACGCAATAGCGTACATAGTGTCCTTGAAGAGAAACCTATACAAATCATGATTCACCCAATTAGGGTTTTCACTATTTAGTTCTCTGATTTTCTCTAATCTTTGAATGTCTTTGATACCCATACAGGTAAACACTCTGTTTTTAGAGTTAAAGTAGCTGTTACCCTTTCCCTTCAGCACCCATTACGGTGCTCGTATCTTCAATTATTTGGGAGCTTGTTAGAGAGGGTGACCAACACTATCTGGGGATGTAACTTTCAGAAAAGTGGTGGGCCTAGCCAGATTTGAACTGGCAACCAACGGCTTATGAGGCCGCTGCTCTAACCAATTGAGCTATAGGCCCACAAAAAACATTAGCCGGGTACTACGGTAACTCTGTTTCCGACCTAAAATTCGTGGTAATTATATCATGATAATAAGGAGTATATTCCTTTATGTCAAGCTTTTATCACCTAAATTTCAAGTACTTAGCGATTACTCGCCTTAGGAAATCCCGAAGTTGAAACTCCAACGCGATTAACGAATGTTTAGGCACTCCTTTCATTCTTTGACACCGCTACTAGCGGCTACGCAAACTGAATGTCTCAAGAAGCCCTCATAATCGTGCCTTCTTGTCAGTTTGAACCGACATAAAACAGTGTGTCGGTCAGCTATCGTATGTCCCGTTCAGAATTAGAGTTCAAGTAGTATAACTTTTGCCATGCATTCACTAGCTGACCGACCTATCGAGAGAACTGTTTTCTCTCTCACCAGCCTTTTCCTGACCTGCTGTTGTCCCCTCCAGCTTTCGCGTTTAGGTATCGCAGACTAGTAATACATACCTAGCCTACTAAGTCAGTGCTTTACCTCCAGTGACATAAGAGGGATAAGTTTCACCTTATCAACGTTGAAGCGCCCACATCGGCGCACTTATGAGTCGACTGCTCTAACCAACTGAGCTAAAGGCCCGTAACGCGGGGTATTCCGATGCTTCTGTTTGCGAAGTACAAACAAAAGCGAGCGCCATTATAACGATGAGAGCAGGCGCTCGCCAGTGTTGTGTCGCTTAAGTGTTGCCTTGATCGTCAATAAAGCCGCGCAGATGGTCTGAACGCGATGGGTGACGCAGTTTGCGCAGGGCTTTGGCCTCAATTTGGCGGATCCGCTCGCGGGTTACGTCAAATTGTTTGCCGACCTCTTCCAGCGTGTGGTCGGTGTTCATTTCGATACCAAAGCGCATGCGCAGTACTTTTGATTCGCGGGCGGTTAAGCCGGCCAATACCGAGCGGGTGGCTTCGCGCAGGCCTTCGGCGGTGGCGGAATCTACCGGCGACAAGGCCCGGATGTCTTCAATGAAATCGCCCAGATGGCTGTCCTCGTCGTCGCCAATCGGGGTTTCCATGGAAATCGGCTCTTTGGCGATTTTCAGCACTTTGCGAATCTTGTCTTCCGGCATTTCCATGCGCTCGCCCAGCTCTTCCGGCGTGGGCTCGCGGCCCATTTCCTGCAACATCTGGCGCGAAATTCGGTTCAGCTTGTTGATGGTTTCAATCATGTGCACCGGAATACGGATGGTGCGGGCCTGATCCGCGATGGAGCGGGTGATGGCCTGACGAATCCACCAGGTAGCGTAGGTTGAGAACTTGTAGCCACGGCGATATTCAAATTTGTCGACCGCTTTCATAAGGCCGATATTGCCTTCCTGAATCAGATCGAGAAATTGAAGACCGCGGTTGGTGTATTTTTTTGCAATGGAAATCACCAGGCGCAGGTTGGCCTCTACCATTTCTTTCTTGGCACGACGAGCCTTGGCTTCGCCAATGGAGACCCGGCGGTTAATTTCCTTGATGTCGACAACGTCCAAGCTTACTTCCAGCTGTACATTTTTAATGCGCTTTTGTAAACGCACGATTTCGTCCAGACGCTCGGAAATCGCAGAAGCATAGGGCTTCTTGCTGCGAGCAATTTTTTCAGCCCAGTCTAAGTTGATCTCGTTGCCGGGGAACGATTTGATAAATTCTTTACGATCCATCTTACTTTCGCGAATGCAGATGCGCATGATGGTGCGCTCATTCTGACGGATCATGTCGTTGGTGGAACGAACAACGTTCACCAGTCCATCAAACGCTTTGTTGCCTAGTTTGAACGGGGCAAACACCGTGCCCAGCTCGTTCAGGGCTTTTTGGGTGCGCTTGTCGCTGCGGCCGTGCTGTTCCAACAGCTCATTGGCGACTGCCAGTTTTTCTTTTAGCAGGTCAAAGCGCAGGCGGGTCTCTTCGGGATCTGGACCGCTCTCAGTTTCTTCTTCTTCGGCATCGTCGTCGCTGTCTGCTTCTTCGGCGCTGGCAGATGGTGCCGGGGCAGGCTTTTCTGGCATGAACGGTTCGGCGTCGTCCGGATCCAAAAATCCGGCAACAATATCGCTCAACCGGCCTTCATTCTCGACAATGCGATCATAGCCTTGGATTACGGTGCCCGTGGTGCCTGGAAAGTGCGCAACCGCAGCCATTACGTCGCGAATACCTTCTTCGATGCGCTTGGCGATAACAATTTCGCCTTCGCGGGTCAGCAGTTCAACGGTGCCCATCTCGCGCATGTACATTCTCACCGGGTCGGTGGTGCGCCCGGCGTCGGATTCTACTGCGGCCAGAGCCGCTGCGGCTTCGGCAGTCGCCGCTTCATCGGCGGTTGAATCACCATCAGTCATAATCAACGTGTCAGCGTCTGGTGCAACTTCAGATACCTGAATGCCCATGTCGTTGATCATGCGAATGATGTCTTCGACCTGGTCCGGGTCAGCGATGTCTTCCGGAAGGTGATCGTTCACCTCGGCGTAAGTCAGGTAACCTTGTTCCTTGCCTCGCGCGATGAGGTCTTTTAAACGTGATTTTTGCGAATTGCCCGACATAGACACCCTGTAAGCCCGCTAAAGTAAATAAATATTAAGCAACCAGTATAGCTGCCGACCTAATGCTCTGCCACCGAATGGTTAGATGGTGACCAGTGCTTAAATTTTCAAGTCCCGTTGTTCTTTGTGCCACTGCTCAATGTACGTAATTCACTGCGTTCTTCAGGGCTCAGGTTGACAAAATTCCGCAGTAACGCGGCCAGTCTCTGCTGCCGCGATGCTTCTTCGTCTGGGCTGAGAAGCTCCCGTGCCGCTTCCAACGTATGTTCGCGGGCGGGTAGATGCTCAATGCCGTCAAACAAATGAAAAAAACGGTCCCTTGCTTGAACGTCCGTAGCCAAGGCGCTGATCAGTGCCGGCTGATTGGCAAGTTTGCGTTCCAGAATCCAGCTGGCGAACGCCGCCGCCTGAATAAATTGCCGTGAGCCACGAGCGGCTTCGGCCACTTCGGCGGCCAGATCCGGCGCTTCCGTCAAAGCCAGGCACAGCAAGCTGTCTTTGCTCAGTTTTACGTCAATCCGCTGTTCTTGTATTCGTTCCCGCTGCCAGCCTTTGTTGCCGCCCCGTTCCTGCCAGGGTTTTTTCTGCCATTGGTCGCGGCCGCTGCAAAGGCGCAGCATTTCATGCCACATGGCGTCGCGCAGCGTGCACTTGGGCATTTTGTTGAGCATCGGCTCAGCCCGTGCGCGCAATTCTCCGCGGTGTTCGGGCAACTGTAAGTCCAGGCCATCGCTCTGGCGATCAAACAGATAGCGTGACAGCGGTATAGCCGCTTCAATCCGTTTACTAAAGGCTTCGGCGCCTTCTTTGCGAATCAGGGTGTCCGGGTCTTCGCCTTGGGGTAGCATCAGAAATTGCAGATGCAGACCGTCGGCCATCAATTCCAGTGCGTTTTCCAGCGCGCGATCTGCCGCGCGATAACCCGCTGTGTCGCCATCAAAACAGAACACAATGTGGCGTACCTGGCGCATTAGGGCGCTCAGGTTGTCCTGATTGGTGGCGGTGCCCAATGTGGCTACGGCAAACTGGATGCCATGCTGGGCCAAGGCAATGACGTCCATGTAGCCTTCAACAACCAACAACTTGTCCAGCTGTTTCAGATTTTGCCGCGCTTCATACAGGCCGTATACTTCACGGCTCTTATGGAAGACGTCTGACTCCGGCGAGTTGATGTATTTGGCTTTGTCGTCACCCAGAGTACGCCCGCCAAAGGCGATAGTTTTGCCGCGGGTGTTGCGGATTGGAAACATCACCCGGTTGCGAAACAGATCTCTGGGCCGGCCATATTGGTCGGATACCGTTTTGGTTTCCAGTAGCGGTTCTTTAAAACTGGTGCCCGCAGCGTCGCACAATGCTGTGCCGCCGGCGGGGGCAAATCCCAGCTGATATTGCTGGATAATGGCCTGATCTAGCCCGCGCTGCTGCAGGTAGTCGCGGGCAAAAGCACCGGCTTCGCTGCTCAGCGCCTGCTGATAAAAACGGCTGGCGAAATCCAGTGCCTCTGTCAGCGTGCGAGTCTGCTGCATTTCCTGCTTGGCAGCCTGATCGTAGGGCACTTCCATTCCGGCTCTGCGCGCCAGATCTTCAACCGCTTCGGTAAAACCCAGGCCTTCGAATTCCCTTAAAAAACTGATCGCGTCGCCGTGTGCGCCGCATCCGAAGCAATGGTAAAAGCCTTTGTCTGGCCGCACATTGAACGACGGTGTTTTCTCATCGTGAAACGGGCAGCAGGCTTTGTAATTCGCACCGGCTTTTTTCAGGGTAACGCGAGAGCCGATCAGCTCGGCCAGATCGATCCGGTCCAGCAGATCCTCAACAAATCGTTGCGGGATCAGTCCGCTCATTCGGGCTCCGGGTGTGGCCTTAATAGCAGGATAGTCAATAGTCAAAAATGCCGCCGAAGCCAGGCCTCGGCGGCATTTTTAAATCGCTTTGAGCGGCCTGTAGCCGTTCAGGCGATTAATTCTTGCAGTCAAGCAGCGTTGCTGAAACTCAGTACAAACGCTCAAACTTGCGCTGTTCACGCTGAAGCTTCTTGAGATGGCGCTTAACGGCAGCAGCAGCTTTACGCTTACGAACAGAAGTTGGCTTTTCGTAGTGCTCACGACGACGCACTTCGGAAAGGACACCTGCTTTCTCGCAGGAACGCTTGAAGCGACGTAGGGCTACGTCAAACGGCTCATTCTCTTTCAGTTTAACAGCTGGCATTCGGAAATCACCTACCTGGGTCTATTTGGTTCTATGGGTTCCGCCGGGCTTGCCCTGTGCGGTTCTAACACTGGCGGGGATGGTTAAAACTCGACCAGTGCATAATTTAGGGCGGCAACTATATCCCCTGGGCAGGGCTGAGGTCAATGTTTGTTCTGTGAAACTGCAGATGCACCTCGGGTTTCTGCTAAAATGCGTCGCCTCTGCATTTTGCATCTTTTACTTTAATGGCCAATAACTATGCTGATTTTAGGTATTGAGACGTCTTGTGACGAAACCGGAGTGGCACTTTACCACACCGAGCGTGGTTTGCTGGCTCACGCATTGTTCAGTCAGGTAGCGATACACGCTGACTACGGCGGGGTGGTGCCCGAACTGGCCTCCCGCGACCACGTTCGCAAGCTGTTGCCCTTGATCGAGCAAATTCTGGCCGAGGCCGGGCTTGTACGTGCAGACATTGAAGGCATTGCCTATACCGCAGGCCCCGGCCTTGTGGGCGCGTTGATGGTGGGTGGTGCGGTGGCTCACGCCCTGGGCTTCAGTATGGGCATTCCAGTATTGGGCGTGCACCACATGGAAGGGCATTTGCTGGCGCCGATGCTGGAGCAGAATCCGCCTTCTTTTCCTTTTGTTGCACTGTTGGTGTCCGGTGGCCATACCCAGCTGGTGCAGGTCAGCGGTATTGGCGAGTACATTCTTTTGGGCGAGTCGGTTGACGACGCCGCCGGAGAAGCGTTCGACAAAACCGCCAAAATGCTGGGGCTGGATTACCCGGGTGGGCCCAGAGTCGCGGCATTGGCTGAAAAAGGGCAGGCCGGACGTTATCGCTTTCCGCGGCCGATGACAGACCGGCCGGGGCTTGATTTCAGCTTCAGCGGGTTGAAGACTTTTACCCTGAATACCGTAAATGCCGCCCGTAAGGCGGGTGATCTGGGCGATCAGACCCGCGCCGATATTGCCCTGGCCTTCGAATCTGCGGTAGTGGATACCTTGGCAATCAAATGCAAGCGCGCGTTACAGCTTACCGGGTGCAAGCGCCTGGTGATTGCCGGTGGCGTCAGCGCCAACACGCGACTGCGGGCGGGCCTTGAGGCGATGACGGCAAAACTTGGCGCATCGGTGTTTTACGCGCGGCCGGAGTTCTGTACCGATAACGGGGCAATGATTGCCTATGCCGGGGCCCAGCGCTTGCGGGCAGGGCAGCAAGACGGTGATCGCATTGCGGCCGTGCCGCGCTGGCCGCTGGATACCTTGCCGCCCTTGAGTCAGCGTTGCGATGACGGCCTGGCGGGTGCCTGATGATTAGACTTTGGAGTGCCGGCAGCACTGATGAGTTGAGGCAGTGCTGGCTAGAAGCGGGTTTCGCGCCCCTGCGCCATTCGAATCAGGTTATTGCGGTGGCGAACTAACACCAGTAACGCCAGCAAGCTGAACACTGGCAGAGTGTGGGGTTGAAGCAGCGCGCTGAGCAAAGGCCCGCTGAGCACGGCTACCAAGGACGCCATCGCCGAGATGCGCCAGCGCCACATGACCAAAAGCCAGACTGCGGCCATCAACAATGTGGTTGTGTGTGCCAGTGCCAGGCCCGCACCAAGAGCTGTTGCGACGCCTTTGCCGCCTTTGAAGCGATAGAAAACCGGGATCATATGGCCGGTGACTGCGCACAGGGCGACCGCCGCCTGAACGGTTGTTGACAGCCCCCATTGTTGTGCCGCCCATACTGGCAGCCAGCCTTTGCCGGCATCCAGCATCAGCGTTAGCGTTGCCGGCGCCCAGCCTCCGCTGCGAAACACGTTGGTGGCGCCCGGATTGGTGGAGCCCTGAGCGCGGGGGTCAGGCAGCTGCCAGGCACGGCTAATGGGTATGGCGAACAGCACCGAGCCGCCAAGATAGGCTGCGGCACACAGCAGTACCGTTACAACGGGGGCACTGGCAAATGTCATAGTGATGTGTCCTGGCTGGCGCAGACGACTTAAGTCAAACTGTGCGAAAATAGCCAAATTTGTCGAGTCTGATAGTTAACCTTAGCTGCGCTGTTGGGCCGATTCAATCCGAAAAAAGTACAGCATCATCTGGAGTGCCTGTGGCAGATCGTGTGTTTATTGAGGGCCTGGAGGTCGAAACCGTTGTAGGAGTATACGACTGGGAGCGGGACATTACTCAGCGCCTGGTGGTAGATCTGGACATGGACTGGGACAACCGCGTGCCCGGCGCGTCTGATGACGTCAAGGACGCGCTGGACTACGCCGCGGTGAGCGACTGCGTGATCCGCTGTCTGCAGGCGCTGCAACCGAAATTGCTGGAGCACGCCGCAGAGGTACTGGCGGCCGAGTTGCAACGGACGTTTGGTATCGAGTTTTTGCGGCTGAGCATTCGCAAGCCCGGCGCCGTACCGGCAGCCTCTGCGGTGGGCGTCAGCATCGAGCGTGGGCGCCGCCTGTGAGCACTCCGGTGCTGGTGGGTATCGGTAGCAACCAAAATCGCGACGCCTGTTTGCAGGCCGCGTTAGATGCCTTGGCCGACTGGTTTGGCGAGCTGGCTTTGTCGCCGGTGTATGAAAGCCCGGCGGTGGGTTTTGACGGTTCCCCGTTTTTGAATATGGTTGCGGGAGTCAATACCGCCATGCCGCTGGCCGAGTTGTCGCGCCGCTTTAAGAAGCTAGAGGCCGACCATGGCCGGGTTCGGGGCAGCGCTCGCTTCGCAGCGCGAACGCTGGATATCGACATTCTGACTTACGGTGAAAAGGTTGGCGTGTTTTGCGGTGTGGAATTACCACGTGCCGAAATATTGGTGAACGCGTTTGTGCTTAAGCCTTTAGCGGATGTGGCCGGGTCGCGTTTGCACCCCCAGTGCGGACAAAGCTATCAGGATTTATGGCAGTTACACCGCGCCGGCCTCCCTTTGCATAAGATCAATTTCAGCTGGCGCGGCCGTATAATTTCAAGCGCCGTTGGCGGCGCGGAAGCGAGCGATCAGGGCATCGGTTGAGCTGTCGCTATTACCCGCGTTTGCCGGTGCCGGCTGGCCCATCAGGCGCGGCAGAATGTTTTGTCCCAGCTGCTTGCCCAGCTCTACCCCCCACTGATCGAACGAATCCAGATCCCAGATAACACCCTGTACAAAGGTGCGATGTTCGTACAAGGCGATCATTGCGCCCAGTGTGTAAGGCGTAAGCTGCTGCATCACCAGAGTGTTGCTGGGTTGGTTTCCAGGTACCACTTTGTGCGAGGCCAAGCGGTCGACGTCTTGCGCCGACCGGCCTTCGGCAATCAGTTCGCGCCGGGCTTGTTCCAGAGTTTTTCCGGCCATCATGGCCTGGGACTGGCTCAGGCAGTTGGCGAACAGATCGGCGTGATGATTCGCAATGGGGTTATGGCTGACCAGCGGAATGATGAAGTCTGCCGGAATCAGCCGGGTACCCTGGTGAATCAGCTGATGGTAGGCGTGCTGTCCGTTGGCGCCGAGCCCGCCCCAGATGATCGGGCCGGTATGGTAGGTGACCGCAACGCCCGCGCGAGTCACGCGCTTGCCGTTGCTTTCCATGTCCAACTGCTGAAGGTGATCTGGCAGGCTGCGTAAATATTGGTCATAGGGCAAAATGGCGTGGCTGCAGGCGCCCCACAGATTGCTGTACCAGACACCCAGCATCGCCATCACCACAGGCATATTCTGCGCCAATGGCGCTTGCATGAAGTGTTCGTCCATGGCTTGGGCACCCGCCAGCAATTGGCGAAAATTGTCCATGCCAATGCTCAGGGCAACCGGTAAACCAATGGCCGACCAGAGCGAATAGCGCCCGCCGACCCAGTCCCACATTGGGAACAGACTGTCTGCTTCGATACCGAAGGCTCGAGCGGCGTCGACGTTAGCGGACACTGCCGCAAAGTGGCGCGCAACGGCGTCTGTTTGCGGGCAGTGCTGAACCAGCCAGTCGCGGGCTACTTTGGCGTTTTCCAGGGTTTCGGGGGTTTTGAAGGATTTTGACTGCACCAGAAACAGCGTGGTGTGCGGGCTTACCTGGCGCAAAATCTCGCAGATTTCAGTGCCGTCGATATTGGCTGCGTATTGGCAGCGTATGCCGCCGTGGCGATAAGGCGTTAGCGCTTCTGTAGCCAACTTTGGCCCCAGGAAAGAGCCACCAATGCCAATGCTGACCACGTCGGTAAAACGCTCGCCTGTGCAACCGCGGCGTTCACCGCCAGTGACAGCGTTAACAAACTGCTGCATTTGTTCCAGCGTGGCGTGAATTTCCTCTATTACGTTCTTGCCGTTCACCTGAATAGTCTGATCTGCACTTGCTCGCAAGGCGGTATGAAGCGCGGGCCTATTTTCAGTGTTGTTCACCGGCTCGCCGGCAAAGAGTGCCTGGCGGCGGGAGGCCAGTTGGCACTCTTCGGCCAGGGCCATCAGATCGGCGAGGACGCCATCATCAAGGCGGTTTTTGGAGAAATCCAGGGTCAGGCCAGCCGCCTCAAGCAAATAGCGTGATGCCCGTTGGCTGTCCTCGGCGAACAGCTGTGCCATGGGCTTCGTGGTTAGCCGCTGTTGATGGTGCAACAGTGCTTGCCAGGCTTTTGTGGCGCTTGGTGTTGATGCATGGCCTTGCATGATGGCGTCCTTCGCAAAATGGCCAGCGCTTGGGTCGCCGGGCACAGAGTCTTCCGTAACAGGGCGGAGCCGGTCAGCGGATCAGTGAAATATTGTCGATGAGCCGGGTTTTGCCCAGAAACACCGCGGCCAGAATGGCAAGCTCGCGATCATCCGCGGTTGCTGGCTTCAGGGTCTGGCTGTTAACGATGTTAACGTAATCGGGTCGCAAACCGGCATTCAGCAGTTCTGTTTTCGCGTGTTCAGACAGGCGTGTAAAGTGTGTGTCACCCGCTCGCAGGTCTTTTGCAATGGTCTGAAGAATCTTTTGCAGAGCCGGCGCAAGGGCACGGTCTTCAATGCTGAGATAGCCATTACGGGAGCTTTTTGCCAAGCCGTCGCTGTCGCGCACGGTGGCGCCGCCAATAATTTCCACCGGCAGCATCAAATCGCGCACCAGCTTGCGAATAATGATTAGCTGCTGCAGGTCTTTTTCGCCAAACAGAGCAAAATCCGGTTGCACCATATTGAGCAGCATAGTGACAACGGTGGCCACGCCGTCAAAGTGGTCAGGCCGGCTGGCACCGCAGTGGCCTTCGCTGACATCAGGCACCACCACTTTGGTCTGATGAGCCAGACCTGCCGGATAAATGTCCGCGGCGGAAGGCGTAAACAGCAGCGTATTACCGGCTTCCACCAGCAGGCTCTGGTCTTCCACCAGAGTGCGGGGGTAGCTGTCGAGATCCTCGCTGGCACCAAACTGCATGGGGTTCACAAAGATGCTGGTGACCACGATGTCTGCGACTTCTGCGGCTCGTCGAACCAACGACAGGTGGCCTTTGTGCAAGTTGCCCATGGTGGGCACCAGCGCGATGGTTTTGCCTTGCTGACGCCAGCCGCGCACCATGGCGCGCAGCTCTTTAATGGTATTGACAGTTCTCATGCTTTAAACGTGTGCTCTTCGGCGGGGAATGTGCGCTCGCTAACGGCTTTGGCGTAGGCTGCCAGGGCGTTGGCAACGGAGCCGTTTTCAGCCAAGAAGTCTTTCACAAAGCGCGGTTTGCGGCCAGGGGTCATGCCCAGCATGTCGTGTACCACCAGCACCTGGCCGTCGGTGTCGGCGCCTGCGCCAATACCGATCACCGGTGCTTTGACGGCTTTTGCAATGCGTGCAGCCAGTGCGGCGGGCACGCATTCCAGCAGAATAACATCGGCGCCGGCGGCTTCCAGCTCGCAGGCGTGTTCAACCATCAGGTCTGCGGCCTTTCCGTCTCGCCCTTGCACTTTATAACCGCCGAACTTGTTGACGAACTGCGGTGTCAGGCCCAGGTGCGCGCACACTGGAACGCCGCGTTCGCTGAGCGCCTGAATAGTATCTCGCATCCAGTCGGTGCCTTCCAGTTTGACCATATGGGCGCCGGCACGCATCAGCTCTGCCGCGTTTTCCAGCGCGGCTTCGGTGGTGCCGTAACTCATAAACGGCATGTCGGCCATCACCAGCGAGCCGCGATTGCCTTTGGCGACGCAGCTGACGTGGTACACCATTTGATCCATGGTGACGGGTAAGGTGCTGTCGTTGCCCTGCAGAACCATACCAAGCGAGTCGCCAATCAGAATGACGTCTACGCCGGCTTCGCTGACCAGCTGGGCAAAGGTGGCATCGTAGGAGGTCAGCGCGGAAAATGCTTCGCCGCGCTGTTTGTATTCCCGCAGTGTGTTGATGGTAACGGCCATAAATTCCTCGCCTTTGCGATGGTTGGTCTAAATACCGGCTGAGCCGGATCTCCACAATTGAATCTGCTGCTGAAGCAGTATCGTTCCAACCCTAACACTAGCAAATTTCGGGCGGTTAGGAGTGCCCGTTTCTAGCGATTGGGGGCAGTTTGCGTAATTGGTTATCAGGGCACTGCTGGCGCAGCAGGGCTACTGCGGTGCCGTCGGGTAGGATCAGTTTCGGGTTTAAGTCCAGCAGGGGTTGCAGGGCAAAATCCCGCTGCGACAATTGTGCGTGGGGTACCGTTAGACGGTCATCGTTTAGCGTTTGCTGGCCGAACAGCAAGACGTCTAGGTCCAGCGTGCGTGGCCCCCAGTGCTGCAGACGTTCGCGGCCGTGGGCCTGTTCAATATTCTGCAGGTGGTCTAGCAGACCGTGAGGCGTCAGGCCAGTATTCAGCCATGCTGCTCCGTTGACATAATCTGGCTGGTCCTGAGGGCCCACCGGCTTGCTGGCATAAAATGGGGATTGCGCAACCAGCGTGGTGTTTGGCAACGCTGCCAGTTCCGCAATGGCGCGACCCAGCTGCGCGGCTGGGTCTGCCAGGTTGCTACCCAGGCCAACGAATACGTCGGTCATCATGAATCCTGAGGTGGCCGCTTAACCGGTTTACGTCGGCGCTTGCGAGGTTTTGCTTCACCGCTGTCAAGATCTGTAATCATGCGTTCCTGGGCGCGCTCGTCCAGGCGCTGAAACTGTGTCCACCACTGGCCAAGGCCGGGCTCAGTCTCGCCGGCGCTCTCACGCACCAATAAGAAATCGTAGGCGGCACGAAAACGCGGATGCCCTAAGGTGATCAGTGCTCGTTTGCCCTGGCGTCGAGGCAGGCGCATCTGCAGTTCCCAGATTTCCTTCATGGGCCCGGAGAATCGCTTGGGGATAGACGTCGCCTGTACCTGGCGGCCAATCACCTTGGAGATCGCACCGTGCAGAGCCGGTTGTACCGGATCGCCATTGTCTTGACGCCGGCGCCATTCGGCTTGCAGCGCAGGCCACAACATGGCGGCGAACAGGAAATACGGGGTAACGGATTTGCCTTGCGCTATGCGTGCGTCGGTGTTGCGCAAGGCTTGGCGAATTAGCTCGTCGGGCTCACCGGCTGCCAGCGCGCTGGCGGTGTCGGGAAATAGCGGTGCCAGCAAGTCGTAGTGGCGCAGTTTGTCAAAGGTTGCTTCGCCATAGCCGGCGGAAAACAGCTTTAGCACTTCGTCAAACAGCCGCGCCGCGGGAATGTGAGTTAGTAGCGGTGCTAGCTCGCGAATGGGGGCCTCGGTGGATGGCTCGATGGCAAAATCGAGTTTGGCAGCGAAGCGAATGGCACGGAGCATGCGTACAGGGTCTTCCCGGTAACGGGTTTCCGGGTCACCAATCAACCGCATCTGGCGATTGTTCAGGTCATCAACGCCGTTAGCGAAGTCAATCACGCTGAAATCGCGGATGCAGTAGTAAAGGGCATTGATTGTGAAATCCCGGCGCAGCGCATCTTCTTCGAGATTGCCGTAGACATTGTCGCGCAGCAGCTGCCCGTGTTCGCTGGTTTTGCGATCGTCATCGTCATCGTCGGCGGGATTGGCATTGCCGCGGAAGGTTGTTACCTCGATGACTTCGCGGCCGAAGACCACGTGCACAATGCGAAACCGGCGCCCGATCAGGCGCGAGTTGCGAAACAGCTCGTGCACTTCTTCCGGTGTTGCGTCGGTCGCAATGTCGAAATCTTTGGGTTGGCCACTGAGCAGTATGTCGCGTACGCCGCCACCCACAAGGTAGGCTTCATAGCCGGCTTTGTTGAGGCGATGCAGAACTTTTTTGGCGGGCTCACTGATGGCCGTGCGGGAAACGCTGTGCTGATCCCGTGAAATGTCCCTCCGCTGATAGCCAAGGGGTTTTTTCCGGGAGCTGCCGGGCATGAACGAGCGCAGTTTGTCGACGAGTCTTTTAGGCATTGAAATCCGTTGCGGCCATAGCGGCGATGAACAAAAACCATGAGTTTAACGGTTTGCGCCGCTTTTGCACACGTTTGCTGCGGATTGCTATGGTTTGCCCATGCCCGGGCATTCACCTGGGCCCATAAATTAAAGGGCGGATCCGCTTACACGAACCCGCCCACTAAAATCTGACAATCTAAATTATTTTTATTATTGCCGGGATTTTTCTTACTTTTTGTGTCCCACCGTAAGCCCCAATATCGGGGTATTTCAAACAAACAGAAAGCTTTGAACACTTAGAGTGATCAAAAGCGTTGTTCAAGCCTTGCGTATCGGCAGCGCCGTCTTGTTGACGATTCTTATCTGCTTCAACAACCTTCACAAGCTAAAGGACCGCTAAAAAGCCAGGCGTCCAAAACACTCGATTCGCTCGCGCTCTATTTTTATTTTTGTTACTGAGCGCTTCTCGCAGCTATTTTTTTGTTTTTGTTGGCACGCTGCACTGTCACATCTTGTTTTTGTTGTTGTGCCCTATATACATAGCAGGCGTCGTGCCAGTTTTATAAAAATCATGATAAACAATAACTTGGCGATTTTGTGAAGATAGGTGTTACCCCGTATTTGGGGAAAGTGTTACCGATAGGTCATAAATGGCGGGGAAAGTGTTACCAAGGGAAACAGTTGGTAACACAAGTGAACATGGCCGGCAGCGGTTAGTGTGAGCTGCCAGACGTTTTTTTTCGCGGAATGCCGAGGCGCTGGCGTCTTTCCCATAAAGATTTACGACTGATGCCCAGCTTTTGGGCCAATTCGGTTTCACTCATTCGTTCCTGATTCTCCAGTACGAAGTGCTGAAAGTAGTCTTCCAGCGACAGATCGCCCTGGCTGTCTGCACCTTGGGCTTGGGCTTGCTTGTTGTCACCAGCCACCAGGGTTTCGGGGATGTACTCACTGTCGCCGTCGCCGTTCAGATCCAGCAGTGCGGGGGTAATCAGTTCCGAATCACACAAAATAGTGGCCCGTTCAATGGCATTTTCCAATTCCCGCACGTTTCCTGGCCAGCGATGCCTCTCTATAGTGCGCACGGCGTCTGCGCTGAACTGCAAATCGGGTTTGCCCATTTTGGCACCTTGGCGCTTTAAAAAGCGCCGTGCCAGTATCAGAATATCTCCCTGGCGATCGCGCAGCGGGGGAATGCGCACCTGCATGACGTTCAGGCGATAGAACAAATCTTCGCGGAATTCGCCGCTGCGGGTCATGGCTTTCAAATTGCGGTGGGTGGCGGCCAGCATGCGCACGTTTACTTTGAGGCTTTGGGTAGACCCCACCTTACGGATTTCGCCCTCTTGCAAAACCCGCAGTAGCCGGGCTTGAGCTTCGGCTGGCAGTTCGCCTATTTCGTCCAGAAACAGACTGCCGCCGTTGGCCGCCTCAATCAGCCCGGTACGGGCGCCGACGGCACCGGTGAAGGCGCCTTTTTCGTGGCCGAACAGTTCTGACTCAATCAGACTTTCGGGAATGGCCGCGCAGTTAACGGAAATCAGTGGAGCCGCCGCCCGTGGGCTCATCAAGTGCAGGGCGCGGGCTGCCAGTTCCTTGCCGGTACCGGATTCACCCTGAATAAGCACCGTGGTTTCGGTGGGTGCCACCTTGCGAATCAGGGTGAACACCCGCTGCATAGGCTCGCACTGACCAAACATGATGCTGGCCGGGTCTGACTCGGCGGCCTGGGTCACTGTTTTGGTGGTCACGGCGCCGCTGTCATCAGCCGCCGCCGGCGTGGATTTGCGCGCCAGAATGGCGGCCACCGACGCCAGCATTTCGTCGTGATCAAAAGGCTTGGCGATGTACTCCACGGCCCCCAGTTTCATGGAGTCAACGGCGGAGCGCAGGCTGGCGTAGCTGGTCATGATCAGCACCGGCGTTGCCGGTGCGCGTCGGATCATTTCGGTGCCCGGAGCGCCGGGTAATCGCAGATCGGATATGATCAGATCGAAACTGCCCAGGTCATGCTCTTCGGCTTCCTCCACTGAGCCTGCGTCGGTGACGTCGTAGCCGGCGTGGGTCAGCATCTTGCGGACTGCGGAGCGAATGATCTCTTCATCTTCAACAATCAGGATACGCGGCATATCTGTGCTAGGACCTTTGATTCTGGCTGTAGGCAGCGGGTGGGTCTTCGGGCTCGTAAGCAGGCAGCTTCAAACGAATGCAGGTGCCCGGGTTACGGCTGTCTGCGGCGTTGAGCTGCGCCGAACCCTTCGCCGGACTCTCCGCCTGAATGTTGCCATAGTGCTCTTCAACAATGCTGTAAACCAGTGCAAGACCAAGACCTGTGCCTTTATTGGTGGGTTTGGTGGTGTAAAACGGCTCGAAAATGTGATCAAGCTTGTCGGCGGCGATACCGCTTCCCTGGTCGATGACTTCGATGATAGCTGAGTAGCCATCGGCCTTACCAATCACCCGCACTTCGCCGCCATCTGGCGAGGCGTCACGGGCGTTGGTCAGCAGGTTTACAAACACCTGCACCAGCCGCTGTTCATCCCCCAGAATGAGCAGTTCTGGCGGACAGGCGTTGAGGTACGAAATGCCCAGCCCCTTGTCGCTCAACGACAATAAATTAATGGACTCCTGCACGCAGCGGCGTATTTGTACCGGTTCGTAACGGTTGGCGGGGGCGTGATTGCCGGAGCGGGCGAAATTCATCAGCGACTGCAGAATATTCGAGATGCGCCGGGTTTGCTGCTGAATCTGGTCGGCGGTGTCGAGAATGTCCGGGTTATCGGTTTCCAGTCGCAGATTTTGCGCCAGCGAAGAAATGCCGGTAACCGGGTTGCCGATCTCGTGGGCGACACCGGCAGCCAGCCGGCCCACTGAGGCTAGACGTTCGCTGTGCATCAGTTCGTCTTCCAGCAAGCGAATCTCGGTTTGGTCTTCCACCATAATAATGCTGCCGCTTTCGGCATGGTCGGGTCCGCTCAGGGCGGCTTTGTGCAAGTTCAGCCAGTGTGGCTGGCCACGCAGGTCCAGGCGGTGTTTGTAGCGGTGCACGTCCTCGCCCTGGTTAAAGTCGTCTAGAAGCTGGTGCCAGTGTGGCGGCAAGGTGGCCAGGCGCGCGCCAACCACTTCGTCGGCGCTGATGCCGGTCAGGCGCTCCATGGTCTGATTCCACATCAGGATTTCGCCGTCTTCACCCAATGAACAGGCGGGTATGGGCAGATTTAACAGGGTCTGACGATAGTGCCGGCGCAGGTTGTCTAGCTCACCGGCTAACCCGGTAAGCCGGTTCTGATAGTCGCCCAAGGCGCCTTCCACGTAGCGAATATCCTGGGCTGCGCGCTGCATGGGTTTGAACCCCAAATGGCGCTTGACCATATCGCGGGCGATTTCCGGCCCCATCAAGCCCGACAGATTGGCTTCCACTTGGTCTCGCAGGCGCCTTAGCTGATAAGGACGGTACTCTACTTCGGGTAGTTTCAGTTGTAACAGTGCGCGTTCCACCTCGCGCTGGGCGCCATCTTGTCCCAGAGGATCGCTGAGCTGGCGTACAAAGTCTGCAGACGATGTGGCCAGCAATTCGCGCCGCTGCGGCCGCGACAAGGCTCCGAGCGAGCAGGCCTGGGCGGCGCTGCGTTCTTCACTGTTGCTGGAGCTAAGCACAGACACCACCACGAACATCGCGACGTTGGCGCCCAGACTAAGGAACATAAAAAGATGCCAGTTACCGGCGTTCGGCACTATCGGGCTGTCCAGCCACAACAGCAGGTTTGCAGCGCCGGAAAAGGGGAGCATCAGGGTGATCACCCAGATTGCCAGCCCGGTCAGCAGGCCGGCGATCAGGCCGCGGCGATTGCCTTCGGGCCAGAAGATGACTCCCAGGGCGCCTGGTAACAGCTGCAGGGTACCGGTGAGAGAGATTGCACCAAGAATCGACAGCTGCAGATTTTTGCCCAGGGTTTCATGAAACATCAGAGCTAGAAACAGGATCAGAGCAATCAGCAGCCGCTTGACCCATTGCAGCCAGCGGTAGATGTCGGCCTGATCTTTGGGCGTTTTCAACGGCAGTACAATGTGGTTCAGGGCCATGCCCGCAAGCGCCAGGGTGCTTACAATCATTAAACCACTGGCGGCAGAGAGGCCTGCAATGTACATCATCAGCGTTAACGCGGGGCTGCCCAAGGCCTGACCAATACCAATGCTGTAGTAATTGGCCGCGGTGGTTACCCCAAGCTCCTGGCCGCCCCAAAGAATCAGCGGTATCGGCAGGCCCAGTAGCAACAAGTATAAGGGGAGGCCCCAACTGGCTTTGGCCAGCGACGCCGGAGACGGATTCTCGCTGAAAATCATGTGGTACATGTGTGGCAGTACCAGTACCGACGCGAAAGACATCAGCATAACCGCCCGCCAACTGGCGTCGTCGATACTCATAGCCATGTCAACGACGGGTTCTTGGTTTTGGTCCAGCCAGAGCTGAAGGGCATCGGGGCCGCCGAACACACCAAACAGAATGATGCCGCCTAATAGTAACAGTGCCAGCAGCTTGACCAGCGAGTCAAAGGCGATGGCAACCACCAGCCCGCGGTGGTTGCTGGCGTGGGCGTTGCGGCGGGTGCCAAACAAAATAGCGAACAGCACCACGGTTACGCTGAACAGAGCGCTAATAACGTTAGGCGACACATCGGGGGCAAGAATGCTGGCAGAACTGGTGACGGCCTGAATTTGCATGCTCAACAGAGCCAGAATGGCGGCGCCAGAACACAGCGTGACCAAAGTGCCGGCCCACTGACTGCGGTAACGATAGGCAAAAAGGTCAGCCAAAGAGGTTAACTGATACGTCCGTCCGATACGCATGTACGGATTCAGCAACACCGGCGCTAACAAAAACGCACCGCTGATGCCCACATAGTAGGCCAGAAAGCCATAACCGGTTTCTGCCGCCGCACCCACCGATGCATACACTGACCAAATGCCGGCATATACGCCCAGGCTAAGCACGTAAATGAGAGGGTGGCGCACCAGCTTGCGTGGCAGCAAGCCGCGCTCTGATATCCAGGCAATGCCGAACAGCAAACTCAGGTAGGCAACGCTGACCAGCAGCAGGCCGGCAGCACTAAAATTCATTGGGATCACGCCGCCATTCCAACCATACGCCAATGGCAATCAGTCCGGCCCAGATCAGATACGGGCTGTACCAGGCATTGCCGGACGACATCCACCAGTCGAGGATGTTGGGAGAGAAGACGTAAATCGCCAGGACCAGCAAAAAAACCAGACGATAGATATACATCTAGAGTAACCGTGCCGCAGTGGATTCATGGCTTTATAGCACGATCGCGGCGCTGCTGTCAGAAATGGCGGGCTACCAGTGCTGGGCGGTTGGCACAGGAATCGCGCTGCGCTGCCAGTGGGCGTGGGCCCAGGCAAGAACGGTGGCGGGTGGTTGCTGGGCCAGTTGCGCTAGCGGTTGCTGCCCTAAAGCGTTCAGCGCGGCCACTAGATTTGTGCTGGCATTGGCGTCGTCCAGCGCGGGGGCGTGGTTCTGTTTGCTCAGCTTCTGGCCTTGCTGGTTGCGTATCACAGGAATGTGCAAAAACTGTGGCACGACGGCACCCAGCGCCTGAAACATCTGGTGCTGGGCGGCGGTCATGGTGCGCAGGTCTGAACCGCGCACGATGTGGCTGATGGCCTGATCGATGTCGTCAACCACTACTGCCAATTGATAAGCGTAGAAGCCTTCTTTACGCAGTATCACCGGGTCGTCTGTTTCTGCCTGCAGGCTCTGTTGCTGTTCACCGAGCAGCTGGTCGGTCCAGCGGCAGCGTTGGCTGCGCAAAGCAAAGCGCAGGGCGAAGTCGCCGGGCGGCCAGGGGTGTTCGTTGGACACACTTGGGTTGAGGTAATGGTTGCGGCAATGGTTGGGGTGTTGACCCTGGTTGGCCTTCAGCTGTTTGCGTGAGCAGCGGCAAAAATAGGCGTGCCCGGTTTCCATCAGGGTTTCAGCAGCGGCGCGGTAAGCGCTATGGCGTTGGGATTGGTAGCGCACAGGTTCATCGCCAATCAGGCCGTGGGCGCTCAGGCTGTGGAGTATTCGGGGTGTCGCATCTACCGGTTGGCGTAATGGGTCCAAATCTTCAATGCGCACCAGCCATTGGCCCTTGTGGTGCTTTGCCTCCAGGTAGCTGGCCAACGCGCTCACCAGTGAGCCGAAGTGCAGCGGGCCGGTGGGCGATGGAGCGAAGCGGCCGCGGTAGGAAACGTTAGGCGTCATGGTAAATTACGCCGGTGCAATAGCAGCCGGCGCGGTTTTGACAGGTTGGTAGACAGGTCAGATGCCGGTCTGGCGCTCGCGGATTTCCGCCAGGGTTTTGCAATCAATGCACAGTGTGGCAGTGGGACGGGCTTCAAGCCGGCGGGCGCCTATTTCTACACCGCACTGGTCGCAGAAGCCGTAATCGTCTTTGTCGATGCGATCAACGGTTTTGTCGATCTTCTTAATCAGTTTGCGCTCGCGGTCACGGGTGCGCAGTTCCAGGCTGAACTCTTCCTCTTGGGTAGCTCTGTCGCTGGGGTCTGCGTAGTTGGCGGCATCTTCCTGCATGTGGTGCATGGTGCGATCTACTTCTTCCATCAGCTCCTGCTTCCACTTCAGCAGCAGGCCTTTGAAGTGTTCAAGCATGTGCGCGCTCATGTATTCTTCACCCTTTTTCATTTCGTAGGGAGTGAAGTTGGTGAAGTTTTTGCTTGAATTGGCTGTTTTACTGGTCATTGAACCCGGCCTCTTGTGAGTACTGCTACAAGAACGCTTTGCTTCCTTTCGCGTCAGCCCCCGTGGCTGTGCGGTATAAAACCTGGATTATAAAGCATTCGCCCTGAAACGGGATTTGGCGGAAAATAGCAGATAAGTTGCGGGGGTACCAGCTTTGCTGCAATACATACGACTAAGAGGTATGCATGAAGTTTGAACAATCGTTATTGGAAGGGCAGCTTGTTCGCCGCTACAAGCGCTTTTTGGCCGATGTGCGACTGGCTGATGGCAGTGAAGTAACCGCCCATTGCCCAAACACCGGCAGCATGCTGGGTTGTCAACCGGCGGACGGCAGGGTGTGGTTGAGCCGCAGCGATAACCCTGCGCGCAAGCTGTTGTATACCTGGGAGCTTGTTGAAACGGCCCCCGGCACTTTGGCTTGTATAAATACGGCAAGACCGAATTCCCAGGCCCGCGAGGCGATTGAAGCGGGCCGTATCAGTGAGCTGACTGGGTATAGCCATTGCCGCCCTGAAGTAAAATATGGCGAAGAAAAAAGCCGGATTGATCTGTTACTTTCCGGCCATGAAATCAGGCCGGATGCCTGGGTAGAAGTGAAAAACGTAACGCTTGAGGACAACGGTCAAGGCTTTTTCCCAGACGCCGTGACAACTCGCGGGCAGAAGCACCTGCGAGAGCTTATGGCTCAGGTTGCGCTGGGTGATCGTGCCGTGCTGTTTTTTGTGGTGAATCACACCGCCATCAAAACGGTGAGGCCGGCAGATCATATAGACCGACATTACGGCCAGCTGGTGCGACAAGCCTGTGACGCAGGCGTAGAGATCATGGCCTACCGGGCAAACCTGGCCAACGATGACGGCACCCCGTCCGGAGAGATGACTCTGACCGAACCGGTGCCGGTTATTCTTGAAGTCTGACGTCCGGCTCTATAACGAGCATCGCCCACGCAGTTCGTTTTGGTCTTGGTAGCTCCGGGGTTTTACCTGGGGGGAAGGCCAAAATGCTGTCGAATTCGGTCTGCAACGGCTTCTGCCACATGTTCCTGATCGGTACGAAGATGGGCGGTATAGATTTTTTCTTCAGCTGTCAGGGGTTCAAACCAGTCTTTCTGGGCATCCAGCAATTCTTCTGTGGCTTCCGAGGCGTCGCCTTTGCGTTTGCGTACCCAGTCTTTTCGCAGCCCCTCTGGTGCTTCGCAGTGAATCAGCGCAAAGGGCACTCCCTGGCTTTCCGCAACAGCGGCAAACAGCGCACGCTCCTGTTCTTTCAGGCAGGCAGTGTCGGCTATAACCGGGAAGCCCGCAGCAAGCAGGTTACTGGCAAGTTTCGCCAAGCGGTCATAGGTTTTCGTGTTGGCGTCGGCGGAGTAAAGGTTGCCCCCGGTAGGTGACTGACTGTTGTCCAGCGGCGCCAGCCCATGCAGACGTTTACGTTCAACGTCCGATCGCAGCCGAATAAGACCCAGTTCGCCAGCCAAAGCGGCACTGACACAGGTTTTGCCACTTGCGGATAAGCCGACGGTGGCAACAAAGTAGCGGTTAGGAATGCTGCTGTAATCTTCTGCAAGCTGAGCGTAGGCGTTATAACGCTGCATCAGCTCTTCTTTTTCACTGTCGCCCAAGGACGGATTACCCATAGTGAACAGCGCAATCTTCGCTCGCACTATTGCCCGGTAAGCCTTGTAAAGCGGCAGCAGAGGCAGCGCCTCAAAATCGTCGCGATATTCCAGGTAGGTGTTCAACACCAAGTTGGCTTTGGCGGTTTCGCCCCGGGATTCCAGGTCCATCAGCAGGAATGCCAGATCGTTAATAACGTCAATCCAGCGGAACGGCTCGTTGAACTCGATGCAGTCGAACACCGTTACCTGATCGTTATACAGAGTGATGTTCGCCAGATGCAGATCGCCATGGCATTCACGCACCAGGCCTTGTTGGTGGCGTGCAGCAATCAGTGGCTGATGGCGCTCGAAGGTGGTGCGGGTCCAGATTTCCAGATTGTCCAGCTGTGCAAGCTGGCTGGCATCGCTCAGCAGCGGCCGAATCTGGTCGAAATTCTCCTGCATGGCGGCGTAGACCGCGTCGGGCGCTCCCAGCGGGCTGGAGGGGTCAACCGGCGGCAGGCTGTCGTGAAACTCCGCTGCTTGTTGGGCCAGTGTCGCCAGGCGGCCCGGCTCCAGTTCGCCCCGTTCCTGCTGGCGATCGAACAAATCGTCCTGGCGGAACTGGCGCATTTTCAAAACGTACTCAAAGGCTTCCCCGCTGCCACCCAGCACCGGATTTTGTGGCGTGCCGGTAATGGGGATAACTTGCAGATACAAAGGCGCTGCCAGGCGCCGGTTTAGCCGCAGCTCTTCTTCGCAGAAATGCTTGCGCCGCGGCAAGGTGGAAAAGTCGAGGAAGCCAAAATCCATCGGCTTCTTGATTTTGTAGGCAAACTCACCGGTCAGAAGAACCTGGGAAATGTGAGTTTCGATAACCTGAAACTGGTGAACCGGATGGTCGTACAAAGCCGGATTTTGTAAAGCTTGAACCAGTGTGTTCGCAGGCGAATCGCTCAAAGTGTTTTCCTCGTGTTGCTTAAACCCATTAATTGTCTATGTGACATCATAATGGCTAGATTACGGAAATAACACACAACTGGCCTGCTGCGAAGGCTAGTGTCTTGTCTGGCTAATTCGCAAGCCCCCCAGAAGGTCAGTAGGTTTACCAATTAGTCACACCAGACACCAGAGCGTTCGTTATACTGCCGCCATGAAAAATACCGACAAGGCCCGCAAGCCCGGCCGCAAAAAACCGGCTTCTCGTAAACAGCTCGCCGCCGCACAGTACCGCCGCAAGGGTTTCTGGCGTATTTTACTGCGTCTGGCACTGCTTGGCCTGGTATTGCTGGCGGGCTGGATGGTGTATCTGGATGCGCAGGTCACATCGCGCTTTGAGGGTCGCCGCTTCGAGGTGCCATCGCGGGTTTACGCCCGGCCGCTGGAACTTTACAGCGGTGCTCCGGTAAGTGCCGCTGCGCTGGAGCAGGAGTTGGCACTGGCGGGCTTCCACAAGGGCGATGGTTCACGCTCGGGCAGTTATCAGCGTAGCGGCGGGCGCTTTCTGATCAGCAGTCGCGGCTTTGATTTCCCCGATGGCAAAGAGCCGCGGCGGCACTTGGCACTGAGTATAGCGGGTGACCAGGTTCAGAACTTACAGGTTGTTAAAGGCCCGGATAGCGCGATTGTGCGTCTGGAACCGGCGCAGATTGGTGGTATTTATCCGGCGCATCAGGAAGACCGAATTTTAGTACAGCTGGATAAATTGCCAGAGTTGCTGCCGCCAGCGCTGATGGCGGTGGAAGACCGCCGTTTTTATGACCACCACGGTATTGCGCCGCTGTCGATTGCCCGCGCCATGCTGGCGAACGTTCGTGCAGGCGGTATTGTTCAGGGTGGTAGTACGCTCACCCAGCAGCTGGTGAAAAACTTTTTTCTGACCCGCGAGCAAACCCTGCTGCGCAAGGGTAACGAGGCTTTGATGTCGATTCTGCTGGAACTGCACTACAGCAAGAGCGACATTCTGGAGACCTATCTTAACGAGGTGTATCTGGGCCAGGCGGGCGCACGCAGCATTCACGGTTTCGGTCTGGCCAGCCAGTTCTATTTTGCCGAGGCATTAGAGGATTTGCTGCCCCACCAATTGGCGCTGCTAGTGGGCATGGTCAAGGGGCCGAGTTATTACAACCCTCGTCGCCATCCGCAACGCGCCACGGCAAGGCGCAACCTGGTGCTGGACCAAATGCAGCAGGCGGGCCTGTTGGGTGAAGCCGACGCGCAGCGTGCCCGGTCTTTGCCTTTGGGCGTGAGTGACAAAGCTTCTTTTTCACAGAATCGTTACCCGGCTTATATCGACCTGGTTCGCCGCCACCTGGCACGGGATTACAAAGAAGAGGACTTGCGCAGCGAAGGCCTGCGAGTTTTCACAACCCTTAACCCAGCTATGCAGATGGCTGCGGAGAAGGCGGTAACAGAAACGCTACCACGCTTGGGCGACAAAGCGCTGGAGTCGGCGTTGGTGGTGACGGCGAAAGACAGCGGCGAAGTGCTGGCTCTGGTCGGCGGGCGTGACCCGCGTTACGCCGGTTTTAACCGGGCATTGGATGCCAGCCGCCAGATTGGTTCATTGGTGAAGCCCTTTGTGTACCTGGCCGCGTTGTCGCAGCCGCAGCGTTACACGCTGATTACTCCGTTGCAGGACACACGCTTCACCCTGAAATTCGAGAATGGCACGGTATGGCAGCCAAAAAACTACGACGGTCTGGAGCGGGGCGAAGTACCCTTGCATCAGGCGTTGTCTAAATCCTATAACCTGCCGGTGGTTCGGGTGGGTCTGGACATTGGGTTGGCCGAGGTGAAATCCACGCTGCAGGCGTTTGGCACCGACTCGGCTATTTCCGACTATCCGTCTATGCTGTTGGGCGCCGTAGCGATGACGCCGGTGAATGTGGCGCAGATATACCAGGGCCTGGCGACGTCAGGGTTTAACACCCCCCTACGCACCATTCGAGAAGTGACCGACGCGGGCGGCGAACCGCTTAGTCGCTACAGCTTGCAGGTGAACCAGGTGGCCGACCCGGCCGCAGTGCATCTGCTGCAATACGCCATGCAGGAAACCATGCAAGAGGGCACGGGCCGCTCGGCCTATAACACTGTACCCCGCGCTTTGGCGTTGGCCGGTAAGACAGGCACCACCGATGACGGCCGCGATGCCTGGTTCGCCGGCTTTAGCGGCGACTTGCTGGCGGTCGTCTGGGTAGGGCGAGACGACAACGGCGCTACCCCGTTAACTGGGGCCAGTGGAGCCTTGCCGGTGTGGTCGAAGTTTATGGCTCAGGTGCCGCAACACAGTTTCACGCCGGTAGTACCCGACGGTGTGCAATACCATTGGGTAAATGTACAACAGCAGGCGTTAACCGATGAACAATGCGAGAATGCGCGCCTGATGCCGTTTATCACCGGCAGCGAGCCAAAGCAGACAATCACCTGCGCTGGCGCTCTGCCACAAAAAATCCGTGGTTGGTTTGAAGGATTGTTTCAATGATGAGAGTGCAGATGAGAGCACGGGTGTTTCGCAGCGCAGTTGTTTGTGCCGTTTTGTTACTGGCGGGCTGTGCCAGCGGACCAGGTGGCGGTATTTACGTGCCTGCCGGAGAGCGTCCGCAGGCGCCTAAGCCGCCGTTGACCGACGGCGCCGCCAAGCCAGCCGATGAACCGCAGGTGTGGCGCAAAAGCGAACAGCCGTTTGAACAGAAATCGCAACAGAAAGCACAACAGAAAGCGCAACAGCAAACAGGCGTGCCCGGGTACCGCGAATCCGGTGATCAGATGCCTGCTGCGGCAGCGGGCCTGGTAAAAGAGGCCGATACCCTGATGGCGCAGGATAATGGGGCTGCGGCGATTACCCGCCTGGAACGGGCGCAGCGCATTGCACCGCGGTCTGCGGCGGTGTATTTCAAGCTGTCTGAAGCTTACGTGATGACTGGCCAGCTTGGCAGCGCTGAACAGTTTACCCTTAAGGGGCTGTCGCTGGCGGGGCGTGACGAGCGTTTGCAGCGTTCAGGCTGGTTACTGTTGGCCGATATTCGTAGAGCTCGGGGCAATGTGGCCGGTGCGCAGCAGGCCGAAAGCCGCGCCGCTAGCCTGTAATTCAGGCAAAACGGTAGCTCGAAAAAAGCGGGTAGAAAAAA
>Ga0307972_1000072_pt1 | contig 51449 bp, 48 predicted proteins | sample OrgLakmetagen780_FD_201848 | JGI IMG/M metagenome (GOLD analysis project Ga0307972, IMG submission 201848) | Saline water microbial communities from Organic Lake, Antarctica - #780 | ecosystem: Environmental > Aquatic > Non-marine Saline and Alkaline > Saline | place: Antarctica: Organic Lake...
CAGTTCCGAAATACCTCGGCCAGCGCCCACACGAATTACTTGGTTAACTTTTTAAAGAGCGGCGGGAACGTCTCCGTTCCCTGATCAAGGTGGCGTATTCTACAGTGAATCACCGCCTTGTCAACCGGTTTGAGAAGAAATTCGATGACCGGAATCTCTAATGTTTTCAAACGGTTGTCGTTCGATTTTTGGCCCGCCTAACTGGCTTGCCCCTCGAGCGAGATGCGTATTCTACAGCCCTGCAGGAAGGTGTCAACGGGCGCCGGGTAAATTTCTCAAATTAAACCGGAGGTTGCTCAGTCAACAACCAGAATCCGGGCTATCTTCTTCTTGCCGGCCTGCAGGATAACGTCTTCGCCGGAAGCGAACATTTTCTCTTCGGTCAATTGCTCACCGTTCATATACACCGCGCCGCGGCCGAAAACGTCTTTTGCAGATTTTCCGTTCTGCGCCAAACCGGCTTCTTTTAACAGGCCAACGATATGCAGCGCCTGCCTGCCCGCCAACGAAACCTCTACAACAGGCACATTGTCGGGGATATCTCCCAGGCCCACGCGATTGCCTGCCGACTTATGGGCGTTGGCCGCAGCATCGGCATCGTGGAAACGGGTGATGACCTCCTCGGCAAACAGCTTTTTATAGCCCTGCGGATTGGCACCACCTTCAACCGCAGCCTGATAACTTTCTACCTCCGCGAGCGACCGGAAACTCAGAAGTTCAAAGTACCGCCACAGCAGCTCATCCGGCATCGATAGCAACTTGGTGTACATCTCGCCCGGCGAGTCGTTTACACCCACATAGTTGCCGAGAGATTTGGACATCTTCTGAACACCGTCCAGACCTTCAAGGATCGGCATGGTAAGAACGACCTGGGGGCTTTGCCCGTATAGCCTCTGCAGATGACGCCCCATCAGCAGGTTGAATTTCTGATCAGTGCCGCCCAGTTCCACATCAGCCTCAAGCGCAACAGAGTCATAGCCCTGCACTAACGGGTAGAGAAACTCATGAATCGCAATGGACTGCTCCGCCTCGTAGCGTTTATGGAAATCGTCGCGCTCGAGCATCCGGGCAACAGAGTACTGGCCAGCCAGGCGAATCATGTCCGCTGCCGAGAGCTTTCGCATCCAGTCCGAATTGAAAACTACCTGGGTTTTGTCGGGATCCAGTATTTTGAACACCTGCTCTTTATAACTGACGGCGTTCTGAGCAACCTGCTCTTCGGTCAGCGGAGGGCGGGTTGCACTCTTCCCTGTCGGATCGCCGATCATTCCGGTGAAGTCGCCAATCAGGAAAATGACTTGGTGACCCAGGTCCTGGAACTGGCGCAGCTTGTTGATCAGAACTGTATGGCCAAGGTGGAGATCGGGTGCGGTGGGGTCAAAGCCTGCCTTGATCCGCAACGGACGCCCTTCTTTAAGCTTTGCTGCCAATTCATTTTCAGGAATCAGCTCATCAACTCCGCGCTGGATTACGGCCAACGCCTCTTCAATCGAAGCCATCTACACCACACCCTTAATTCTGATCCGCAAGAAATGCCCGGTTACAGACGTCTACAAAACAACTCTGTGAGTTACCAGCTCCCCTGCTACTATCTTGGTTGATTTTTGAACGAAGCCAATTTTTGAACGAAGTCAGTATTGGCCAAATATAAAATAGCGGCAAATTGTACCAGCGCCGGGGTGGAAAATCTGGCCAGGATACGGATAACGGTAATGTTTCCTGCTGTCCCGTACGTATTTTATACGGTAATCTGTTGAACTATACTTGAACTACAACTTTAGTTAGGCAGTACAAGCTGCCGAAATTTCGATCAAAACGAGTGCCATATGTGATGAAAATGTTTCCCAAGACACACATTACGATTGCAGCAAGCGTCAGCGTGATTGTGACCGCTGCCGTGCTGATGAGCCCGAGCTCCCGGGTCGAAGCCAATCGTGTCGCCTATGCGCTGGATCTTAACGAAGGCTCAGTAGCAAAAACCGGTCTGACAAGCCCGGGTGTATCTGCAGAGACTCCGATCACACCTGCAGGGGCAAAAGAGCCAAAAGAAACACCAGAAGCCAGCATACAAAAGGGTGACACAAGCTCCGGAACCACGACACTGGCCATAGTTGATGCGTCGCCGGAAGAGCTCCCGGCAGGCAAGGTAATCGCAGCTGCGCCAGCACACACCAGCACGCAAACTGTTGACAAGACTCCTGAACTGAACTGGCAAACATTCGATATTCGCTCCGGCGATACACTCTCGTCTTTATTCCGCAAGGCCGGGTTCAATGATGGCCTGATGTTGTCGGTCATCCACGGGGAAGGTGAAGCCGATAAACTCCAGCGGCTGTATGCCGGAGAAACTATTCGCTTCGCGACCGACGACGCCGGTGAGCTGGCAGCCATTGAACTTCAGCGCAATCTGCTTGAAAGTCTTAAGATTGAAAAAAACGAGGACACATTCCAGGGCGAAAAGGTTGTACGTGAGCCTGATGCCCGACCCGCTTTCGCCTCTGGTGAAATAGACGGGTCCCTTTATGTGGCCGCCCGTGAAGCCGGGCTTTCTGATCGACTCGCCATGGAAATGGTCGGGATCTTTGGCTGGAATATCGATTTTGTCTATGACGTGCGCAAAGGTGACCGCTTTGAGGTGGTTTACGAAGAGCTCTACCTGGACGGCGAAAAATTCGACACCGGCGACATCCTGTCCGCCCGCTTCGTGAATCAAGGAGAAGAAATTATCGCTTTGCGCTACACCGACAGCAAGGACGATACAGATTACTATGCTCCGAACGGCAGCAGCATGCGCAAGGCGTTCCTGCGAACACCAATCAGCGCTCGGGTGTCCTCATCCTTTAACCTGCAGCGTCGCCACCCGGTGCTCGATGTGGTTCGCCCCCACGAGGGTACTGACTACGCCGCGCCTCCGGGTACGCCGATTAAGGCAGCCGGTGATGGCCGCGTCATTTTTGCAGGTTGGAAAGGCGGTTATGGTCGCACGGTCGTGCTTCAGCACGGGGATAACATAACGACTCTTTATGCCCACATGAACCGTCTCGGCCGCGGAATACGAAATGGCAGCCGTGTCAAGCAGGGAGATACCGTCGGTCACGTCGGGTCTTCCGGCATGGTGACTGGCCCGCACCTGCATTACGAATTCCGCGTCAACGGATCTCCCCGGAACTCCCGGAAGGTCAAATTGCCCGATGCCAAGCCGGTGCCGAAAACTGAAATGGCACGGTTCCAGCGGTTCGCAAAACAGGAAGTAGCGAAGCTCGATCTCTTCCGCGGGGACGATCGTCAGCAGCTTGCTATGGCCTCAGACGAGTAAAAAATGGACGCTTGGATTGGCCTGATGTCCGGCACCAGTATGGATGGCATTGATGCCATCCTGGTGTCATTCCCTGACCAGAAGATTCAGATTCACGCCACCCACAGCATCCCCTACCCTGACGATATCCGCGAACGCCTTGTGAACCTGAGTCAGAATCACGGATCTCCAGATGAATTTGGAGAACTGGATCACCTTGTAGGGAAGCTGTTTGCCGACGCCGCCGCTGAACTTCTGGACAAATCAGAGCTGATCACGAATCAGGTTCGCGCTATTGGCAGCCATGGTCAGACTATCCGCCATCAGCCAGATGGCGGCAAACCTTTTACACTGCAAATCGGCGACCCTACGCTAATCGCCGAGCGCACGGGGATCACTACGATTGCCGATTTCCGGCGACGGGATCTGGCAGCCGGAGGCCAGGGAGCGCCGCTGGTTCCCGCATTCCACAAAGCCTTTTTCGCCGATCACGATGAAGATCGCTGCATTCTGAATCTTGGTGGCATCGCAAATCTCAGTCATTTGCCTGCAGACGCCGACCAGCCGGTCACCGGCTTTGACATCGGCCCCGCGAACGCGCTGATGGACGCCTGGTGCAAACACCAGACAGGCCAGGCTTTCGATAAGAACGGCACCTGGGCGAGCGAAGGAGAAGTGAACCAGTCACTGTTGAGCGATATGCTATCCGACGCCTATTTCCAGCGTCCGCCCCCCAAAAGTACCGGTACGGAAAAGTTCAATCTGGACTGGGTGCAGACCAATCTGGCTCGTCATCCCGACGCTTCCGCTACTGATGTTCAGCGCACGCTGCTTGAACTGACCGCCATTACGATAGCGCAGCAGTTGCCTCAACGACCGGGCATGACGGTGTTTTCCTGCGGTGGCGGCGCGAGAAATCCCCTGCTGATGAGAGAGTTACGGCGAACCTGCAGCCCTTGCACAGTAACGACAACGGCCGAAATCGGACTGGATCCGCAGTGGGTTGAGGCATCGGCTTTCGCCTGGCTGGCCAGACAGACCCTGGCAGGACGCCCCGGCAACCTTCCGGAGGTCACTGGAGCAAAAGGGGAACGGATTCTGGGAGCTGTTTACTACGCGTAAGTAGCGTGAGGGACCAAAAATGAGGTCAGGTCAGATAGTGAAGGAACTGCCGCAACCACAGGTTGAACTCGCGTTCGGGTTCTGCACCACGAACTGGGACCCTTGCAGCCCCTCCTGATAATCAACGGTTGCGCCCACAAGATACTGATAGCTCATCGGGTCAACCAGCAGGCTCATGCCGTCTTTTTCAATAACTGCATCTTCATCATCCTGCACCTCATCAAACGAGAAGCCATACTGAAATCCAGAGCAGCCGCCCCCCGTGACGAACACCCGAAGCTTCAGGTCCTCGTTGCCTTCTTCTTCGACCAGTTCACGTACTTTGGACACCGCACTGTCACTGAGAAACAGCGGGGTAATCGCCTGTTGCTGAACTACACTCAAGAATGCCTCCGGGTACTGTGATGCTTAATTACTCGATTATCGTATTCCTGACTAAAACAATCAACTATTCCCTGACCGCGTCCGATTGTTCTTCAACCGTCGCGGTATCGTTCGTTTCGCGCTGCTGATCCACACCCAACTCAGCATGGCGGGTTCCGGTCAGCAATCCGGCTGGTTCACTCTGGTGAACCAGGTTGCCGTTAACCGATGCGCCTATGGCCATTTCGATGAGGTTGTAGTACACATTGCCATGGATAGTAGCATTCTCTGCCAGCTCCAGATGCGCGGATGCATACACATCACCGCGTACCGTGCCATTAACGATCACGTGGGGCGCGCGAATATCGCCTTCAACCGTACCCACTTCAGAAATTCTCAATACTGCGTCACTGCCGTCATCCGCCACTAGCGTGCCGCACACTTTGCCGTCTACGTGCAGGCCGCCGGAGAAATGCACATCACCATGAATGGTGGCCCGGGAAGAAACGAGAGTATCGAAGTGTCCGGTCGGGCGACGCGGCTTCTGCTTTTTTTTTCTACCCAGCATATTAGTTCTCCGTCAGTTGATCCCAGTCAAATGTGCGCTCAACCTGCGCTGAGCCCGATTCATCCCGCTTTGCCATTACCTGCACTTCCAGAGGTTCGAAATCTTCAGGCAGCCGCAGCCTGCCTTTTACCTCCTGAAAATACCGGAAACGCAGCTTGATGTCGGTGTTTTCAATATCGTCCGAGAGCTCTCTCAACGCAATGGTTTCTCTCTGCCCGTCACGCAGACCAACCACGCCTACTCCGGCAGAGCCCGACAGATAAGTTTTATTATCGCCCCGTTGAACCAGCACCACCATGAAATCAAAGGCGCCGCTGGGACCGGCGCTGCGCATGGTCAAACGATCAATCTGTAGTCCCCGACTGCTCTCGGACGGCGCCATGATGTTCTTGAAAAAGATCAGCTCGGACTGAAGCGATGCCAGCTCTGTTTCCAGCCCGACAATAGTTCGCCGTGCCTGGTTCAGCGCCTGCTCGTCAACGGCGCGGCCGCGCTCCAGGTTCACTATCTGCTGACTCATCTTCCGGTTCTCGCTGCGCAGTTGCTCAACCTGATCAGACAAGCGTTCCCGGGATTCCTCGGCGGTCGAGAACCGGAAGCCACCCTGCGCCATTCCGATGGCATAACCAATGATTGCCGCAACCACCGAAAAGATCAGTAAAATCAACGTCCGGCGCACCCGGTAACCGGGCCGGTGCCGAATAACAATATACTCTTCCGATGGCTTTTTCTGATCTGTCACCCGGGCACCCTATGGTAGCAACGCAGGGGCTTCGAGCCCCCGCGTTTCCGGGAAATCAAACATGATATTCATGTTCTGAACCGCCTGCCCTGCCGCGCCTTTAACCAGATTATCAATCACCGAAGAGACAATGACGATGTTGCTGTTCCCCTGCCTGTGGAGGGCCATACGGCAGTTATTGGCGCCCCGGACACTGCGGGTTTCCGGATGGCTGCCAAACGGCATCACATCCACAAACGGCTCGTCGCGGAAACGATCTTCGAATAACCCCTGAAGCTTGTCGAAATCGGCCACGTCTTTAAGCTCTGCATAAAGGGTTGCCTCGATGCCCCGGATCATGGGAATCAGATGTGGTACGAACGTGACACCTACGGACGTCCGGGAGGCGAGTTCCAGGCCCTGGCGAATTTCCGGCAGGTGACGGTGGCCAGAAGCACCGTAAGCTTTGAAACTCTCACCAATTTCGCCGTGCAACATGGCTATTTTGCCCTGACGCCCGGCGCCGCTGGCCCCGGATTTTGCGTCGGCGATCAGCCGTGCAGGGTCAACCAGGCCGGCTTCAAGCAGGGGCAGGAACCCCAGTTGTACGGCGGTGGGATAACAACCAGGGTTAGCCACAAGCCGGGCTTCGCGAATCTCTCGGCGAGCCACTTCCGGCAAACCATAAACGGCTTTTTCGGCCCATTCCGGGCTTTCGTGTGGCATGCCGTACCAGTTAGCCCACACTTTGAGATCTTTCAGCCTGAAATCTGCGGACAGGTCCACCACCCGCGTTCCGGCTGCCATCAGCTCCGGCATCATGCCCATGGCCACACCGTGCGGCGTGGCAAAAAACACCAGATCGCAGGCGGACAGCGTGGCAACATCGGGCTCAGAAAACGCAAGGTCGTAATGACCGCGCAGGTTCGGGTACATCTCAGCGACGGGGAGGCCCGCCTCGGAACGTGACGTAATACAGCTCACCTCCGCATCCGGGTGAACCGCCAGAATTCTGAGAAGCTCCACACCGGTGTATCCGGTGCCTCCGACAATACCTACCTTGATCACCAACAACTCCCGCAATTCGTGCAAAATATGAGATGGGCACACAGCCCTTGTTAATCCCTTATTCTAACATGATAAACCAATGACTTAGTTGCAGCCCCCCGGACTCTGGTTACAATACCGAAAGAAACCACACATCTCCGGCACCGATACCCATGCAGAACCCCTGGCACAAGATCACTGAGAACCTGATTTCTGTGTTCCGTCGCCGGCTATCCGGAGTCGACGCCCTGCCCCAGCTTGCGGTCCTTGGCCTGCTGTCCGGCCTGATCACAGGGGGCGTTATCCTATTGTTCCGCCTGGCCATCGAATGGCCTCTGGAGTATTTTCTTCCTGGCACCGGCTCGGAATCCTTTGAGGAACTTGGTCTGATCACCCGCGGCGCGCTGCCCCTGGCGGGGGCTGTGGGCCTTGGGTTTTTGCTGCACCAGCTGTCTGCCCAGGATCGCAAGGTTGGCATTGCCCACGTCATGGAGCGGCTGAACTACCATCAGGGCTATATTTCTATCCGCAGCGCCCTACTGCAGTTTGTGACCGGTGTAGCCACCGTGGTGACCGGCCAGTCCGCCGGTCGCGAAGGCCCGGCAGTGCATTTGGGCGCGGCGTTTTCCAGTTTGATGGGCCAATGGATGCGCCTGCCCAACAACAGCATCCGCACTCTGGTCGCCTGCGGATGTGCTGCCGCCATATCCGCATCCTTTAATACACCCATCTCCGGGGTGATCTTTGCCATGGAAGTGGTGATGATGGAATACACCATCGCCGGGTTTACCCCTATTATTCTGGCGTCTGTGACAGCGGCGGTGGTCAGTCAGGCCGTCTACGGTTCCGAGCCTGCGTTCAGTGTGCCACCGCTGACCATGAATTCGCTGCTGGAAATTCCATGGATTATCGCCATCGCCGTAATCATCGGGATTGCCGCCGCTGTATTTATTCAGCTCGTGGAAACCTTTAGCAAACACCACCACCGGCCGGTCATTCTGCGACTTTCCGTTGCAGGCTTACTGATGGTTCCCTTTGCGATTGCGATACCGGCAGTTATGGGCATAGGCTACGACACGGTTCAGCTCACGATCGACCACCAACTCTCGTTTTGGCTGCTATTAGGGGTGGGCGTCGCAAAATTGCTGATTACGTCCGTCACCATCGGCCTGGGGATGCCCAGTGGGGTGATTGGCCCCACGCTGTTCATGGGCGCAACCCTGGGCGGCGCCATGGGTCTGATTGGCGCACAGATAGTCCCGGATATGGCGTCATCTATTGGTTTCTATGCCATGCTCGGCATGGGAGCGATGATGGGGGCCGTGCTTCAGGCACCGTTGGCCGCGCTGATGGCACTGATGGAACTGACCCGAAACCCGAACATCATTCTTCCGGGGATGCTGATTATTACCACCTCCAGCCTGATTACCAGCGAGGCGTTTGGTAAAAAGTCGCTGTTTCTTACCATACTCAAGAGCCAAGGCCTGAGCTACCAGAACTCACCGGTCATTCAGGCCCTGCGACGGGTCTCGGTCGGAGCGATCATGGACCGGAGTATTCTGCGCACAGAACGCTACCTGACCGCAGAGGAAGCCCGACAGATACTGAAATCCGAACCCAAATGGCTGATTGTCGAGGGCAATAAGGGACCGACGGCACTGATGCCCGCGGTCGATCTCGCCCGGTTTATGGAAGACCGCAATGCCCCCCCGCCCGACGCCGAAAAAAAGGCCAAGGACCCGGAAGCGCAAGCCGACGAAAAGCCTGCAAAGATTGACCTGATCAACATTCCGGCCAATCGCCGGGACATTGGTCCAGTGCAGTATCAGGCGACTCTGGAGGAAGCACTGAACGTGTTTGACCAGAGCAGCGTGGAAGCCTTGTACGTTCAACGTCACGTCGCCCCGACCATTCAGCGGATCTACGGCGTGCTGCTGAAATCCGATATCGAAAACTACTACCAATACCGACGGAGCTAACCAATGCTGTGGGTCAAAGCCCTGCACCTGATTGCGATGGTGTGCTGGTTCGCTGGCATCTTCTATCTGCCGCGACTGTTTGTTTATCACGCTGCCTGTGACGATGCGCCAGGGCGCGAGCGCTTCAAGATTATGGAGCGCAAGCTCTATCGGGGGATCACCACGCCCTCCATGGTGGCCACTCTGGTGTTCGGCTTCTGGCTCATCAGCTACAATCCCACGGGCTATTTCAGCCAGGGCTGGCTTCACGCAAAACTGTTATTGATTGCCGTGCTGGTGGCCTACCATTTTTATTGTGGCCATCTGGTGAAGGTCTTCAAGGACGACGGCAACACCCGGTCCCATGTATTTTACCGCTGGTTCAATGAGCTGCCCGTATTCATTCTGGTGGCTGTTGTCATTCTTGCCACCGTGCGACCCTTCTGAGGATGCCATGACTGATTTGAATTCCCGCCCTCACGTTCTTGTTCTTTCCGGTCTCGACCCATCCGGCGGCGCCGGCATACAGGCGGATATCCAGGCGATTACGGCACTGGGCTGCCACCCCTTGCCGGTGCTGTCCTGCGTCACCGTGCAGGACACAAGAAACGTTTACGGGGCGTCGACCATTGATCCGGATATCATCCGCCAGCAACTCGAACGCCTGGCGGAGGATTCACCGATTCACGCCATCAAGACCGGCGCGCTGGGAAGTGCGGAGGTGGTCGATGTGCTGGCGGATTTTCTCGCAAAACATCCCGGCGTTCCGGTGATCACCGACCCGGTCATCAAGGCGGCCGGTGGCGGCGATCTGGCCGACGAAGCGCTGATTGAGCGCATGAAACAACGGCTTTTTCCCCTTGCTGAAATGCTCACGCCAAACGGCATTGAACTGGAGCTGCTGGGTGAAAGCGAAGACCCGGACACCGCCGCCGGTCGCCTTCTCGGCACGGGTTGCCATTCGGTTCTGGGCACCGGGGGCCATGGCACAGGCCAGGACATTATTAATAGTCTTTATGTGAAAGGCGAAGCACCAAAGCGCTTCCACGTTGAGCGGGTCGGTGGCGAATACCACGGCACCGGCTGCACTCTGGCCGCGTCAATTGCCGCTGGTCGCGCCAGTGGGCTGGCGATTCACCCGGCCATTGGCCAGGCCCAGAACTTCGTATCACACGCCATCCGCCGCGCCCTGAAAGTCGGTAAGGGGCAGCCTGTTCCGGACCGAGGAATCCCTTGGACAAACTGATGCGCCCGGGCCTGTACGCCATCACTGACGGCGCCCTGTTACCGACGGAGCGGCTGGTACCAGCGGTGGAAGCCGCGCTGAGAGGCGGCGCCGTGATGGTCCAGTATCGGGAAAAGGCACTGCCATTCCCGGAGCGGCTCAGCCAGGCCAGAGATCTGGTGGCGGCCTGCAACAATGCCCGGGTGCCGCTGATCATTAATGATGATCCCGCACTCGCCCGACGAGCAGGCGCCAGCGGCGTTCACCTGGGCCAATCCGACTCATCACTTGCAGCGGCGCGCAAAAGCCTTGGCGAGGCAGCGATTATAGGCGCAACCTGTCATGCCAGTATGGACCTTGCCCAAAATGCCGACCGGGCCGGGGCAGATTACCTGGCTTTCGGCCGATTTTTTCCGTCATCCACGAAGCCGGATGCACCCGCTGCCAGCCCCGATATTCTGGGCACAGCCCGGGGCTTCGGAAAACCCATAACTGCCATTGGCGGCATCACCCTGCAGAACGGTGAATCGCTGATCCTTGCGGGGGCCGATATGCTGGCGGTGGTGGGCGGACTGTTTGACGGCCAGGACGATCTGATTGAACATCAGGCCCGACAATTTACCCGACTGTTTACGGCTCACCATCCACTTTTCTAACGTTCCCGATCATCAGGAGTAACGCACTATGACCCATTCCGAAACGCTGTTCGAACAGGCGCAGAAGTACATTCCCGGTGGCGTCAACTCGCCGGTGCGGGCGTTCAAGGGCGTTGGCGGCACTCCGATTTTTTTCAAACACGCCGAAGGCGCCTACCTTTACGATGAGGACGACCGCCGATACATCGATTTCATCGGCTCCTGGGGACCCATGATCCTGGGGCATTCCAACAAAGTCATAAAGGATGCCCTGCACGCTCAGGTAGAGCTGGGCATTGGTTATGGGGCGCCCACGGCCATTGAAACGGAAATGGCGAAAAAAGTCTGCGAGCTGGTGCCTTCCATCGACCTTGTGCGCATGGTGAATTCCGGCACCGAGGCCACCATGAGCGCGGTTCGCCTGGCACGTGGCTATACCGGCCGCGACAAAATCGTGAAATTCGAGGGCTGCTACCACGGCCATGTGGACTCCCTGTTGGTGAAAGCCGGGTCAGGCGCTCTTACCCTGGGCGTTCCGAATTCACCCGGCATACCCGCCAGTCTCGCTGAGCTTACCCTTACGCTGGATTTCAACGACATCGACGGAGTGCGGGACGTCTTCGACAAAATCGGGGATGAAATTGCCGCGATCATCGTTGAGCCGGTCGCGGGCAACATGAACTTCGTTCCACCGGTACCCGGCTTTCTCGAGGGCCTGCGGGAAGTGTGCGACCAGCACGGAACCGTGCTGATTTTCGACGAGGTCATGACCGGGTTCCGCGTTTCTCTGGGCGGAGCTCAGGGCTATTACGGCGTTACGCCGGACCTGACCGCTCTGGGCAAAGTGCTTGGCGGCGGGCTGCCCGTCGGCGCCTTTGGCGGCAAACGGGAAATCATGGAACACATCTCGCCGCTGGGGCCTGTTTACCAGGCAGGCACCCTGAGTGGTAATCCACTGGCCATGTGCGCAGGCCTGACAACGCTGAACGCGATTTCCGAGCCCGGCTTTCACGATCGCCTGACGGAAAAAACCAATGCGGTCCGGGATGGACTAAAACAGGCGGCGGACGAAGCAGGCATTCCCCTGGTTGTGCAGAGCGCCGGTGGCATGTTCGGTTTCTTCTTCACCGACGCCCCTTCGGTCACCCGATTTGACCAGGTGACTGCCTGCAATATCGAGCGATTTAAAGCCTTTTTCCAGGGCATGCTGAAAGAAGGTGTCTATCTGGCGCCCTCTGCTTTCGAGGCAGGGTTTACCAACGCTGCACTGAGCGACGAAGACATTGAGTTCACCATCAACGCCGCCCGGAAGGTGATGAAAACTCTTTGATGCCCCGGGCGACCACACGCCTGTTTTCGTGATGTCGGTCACAGTTTTCCTGTAACCGACATCAATACGGCCTCTTCTGCCGTTGACTTCCAGGGCCAACTGATCAAATTATGGTCACCTCTCGTGAGAGATATGCACTGACTGCGATCGCCTAACAAACACAAAACGAACGCCAGCGCATGGAAGCCAGAACCAGATGCCCCGGATCGCCTGCACGACAGGCATCGGCAGAAACCGTTAGGTTGAGCCGCAGTTTGACAACAAATACAACAGCAAACTGTAGGTGTAACAATGAAACAATGGCTAAAAGCACTCATCGTGCTTGTAGTAGTAGCGTGGTCCGCGCCGTCAATGGCGTGGTGGTGGTCCCCCTCCGACTACACAGACACTCGGTACCCGATTGTGCTGGTTCACGGCATGTTCGGTTTCGACTCAGTTGCTGGCGTGGACTACTGGTACGGCGTGGCAGAAAATCTCCGTAGCGACGGCGCCGACGTCTACACCACGCAGGTCCCTGCGCTCGACAGCACCATTGCCCGTGGTGAGGCGCTTCTGCCCCAGATTGCTTCGATTGCAGCGGTACACGGCAAGGTCAATCTGGTGGGCCACAGCCACGGCGGGCCCACTGCGCGTTATATCGCCCGTGTTCGTCCGGACCTGGTGGCCTCTGTCACAACCGTTGGCTCTCCCCATAAAGGTTCACCCGTTGCCGACCTGATTTACGGTTCACCTGCGGAAAGCCTTGCGGCGTCGCTGGGCAACGCACTCGGCAATCTGATCGACCTGCTTTCCGGTGGCGGTTACAACCAGGATATGCGCTCCAGCCTGTATTCCCTGACGACTCAGGGCAGCGCCGAGTTCAACCAGTTCGCACCGGCCGGCATGCCTTCCAGCAGCTGTGGTGAAGGCGCCTATTCCACCAACGGCGTACGATTCTATTCCTGGGGTGGTACCGGCGTACTGACCAACGTGTTCGATCCGTCAGATGTCCTGCTGGGCACGACCAGCCTGGCCTTCGGCTTTTCCGCCAACGACGGTCTGGTAGGACGCTGCAGCAACCATTTTGGTGACGTTATCCGGGATAACTACTTCATGAATCATCTGGATGAAGTCAACCAGGCACTGGGACTGCACAGCCTGTTTGAAACCGACCCGAAAACGGTGTTTCGCCAGCAGGCCAACCGCCTGAAGAACGCGGGGCTTTAGCAGCACTGAAAGCCCGTGCTTAACGGGGTCAGAGACGGGCCGCCCTTTCACGGGCCTGATCTGCCCCCGCCACATTCCCCCGGGCACGGCGAATGTCCGCCAGCAGCAACCAGCCATTGCGTTGCAGCGACATATCATTTCCCGCCAACGACAGACCTTTCAGCGTGAATTGCTCTGCCGACCCAAGCTGCCCCAGCGCCACATACGCCTCTGACAACCCGAAATACACCCCGGCCGATCGCGGCGCAATGCGCTGAGCCCGTTCCAGCTGGCTGACCGCTGCCTGCGCATCCCCGGAAGCCAGCAGGTTGTCCGCTTTCTGAATCAGGCCACGGGCAGCCGGTGACAGCGCATCACCCTCATCCTGATAGCTGGGCGCCTTGCGCTCGGCGGCTGGCTGCTCGCTTTTACGAACCACTCCCGGTTCGTTGGAATCCCTGTCTACCCTTGGCGGTTCTGGTGCCTCTGGCTCACCGGCATCGGCCGGAACGTAAATCGAGCCGCCACCCGGCCCTATGGCACAGGCCGACAAGGTGCCTACCATTACCAGTAATGCGAACTGTTTTATCAGCTTTGACGTCATTCGAATAATCCTTCAAACCAGCCCCGCACACGGCGCTCAATGCTGCCGCCGCAGGACACTTCGATGTCGGGCTCACTGCCCACGATAAATGGCATGAAACGGGCGTTTTCACAGCCTTCTTCCGTCATTGCGGCACGCTCCGAATTAACCCATTGATAAGCGACGCCGTCGGGAACCACCGGCGAGAAGCCGTGCTGTGGCACCCGGCTCATAAATCTGGCCCATACCGGCAATGCGCCGGATGCGCCGGTTAGTGTTGTCGGGCCATTATCATCGCGGCCTACCCAGGTCACGGCCAGCAGATCGCCACTGAACCCGGCAAACCAGGAATCCCGCCCGTCATCCGTAGTCCCGGTTTTTCCCGCCAGTGTCAGCGCGCCTGGCACTGTGCGATAGACCGAACGCCCGGTGCCTTCCTGCATAACCTCCTGCATGGCGTACTGAACCAGATGCACAGAGGCAGAATCCGCCACCTGATCCACTTTGAGACTGTACCGGCTCAGCGCTTTGCCATCAGCATCCGTCACCTGGCGGATGGCTCTCAGGGGCGTGTTAAAACCGGACGTTGCCAGCCCCTGATAGATCTGCGCCACGGTAACCGGACTCATGGAGATAGCTCCCAGAAGCATGGAGGGGTACTCGGAAACATCGTCGGACACACCAAAGTTCTGCAAAGTCGTTTTTACAGCCTCGATCCCGACATCCAGTCCGACCCTGACCGTAGGCAGGTTGTAGGAGTTGGACAGCGCCCGGTGAAGTGGCACCTCGCCCCGCTCTTCCCCATCGTAGTTTTTAGGCTCCCAGCGACGGCCGTCGTCAAACACCAGCGAGAAGGCTTTATCCTCGACCGGAGTGACCAGGGTGTACTTGTCCGGATTCTGCAAGGCCGTCAGATAGATAAAGGGTTTAACCAGCGAGCCGATGGGCCGCTTTGCATCCACCGCCCGATTGAACCCGGCAAACTGCGGATCGCGACCCCCGACCAATGCCAGCACCTCGCCGCTGTCTCTTGCGGTGACCACCATTGCCGACTCCAATACGCCTTGAGAGCGACCATCCAGGGATTTCAGAGTGTCACTAACGGCAAATTCCGCCGCGTACTGTATCGCCGGGTTGAGAGTCGTGAAAATCCGCAGCCCCTCGCTTTGCAAATCTTCCTGGCGATAGTCACGGGCAAGGTGACGCCGCACCAGATCAATGTACGCCGGATAGCGGTTCTCTGAATAGGAAGGCTTGGCCGATACACCCAGTGGCTGACCCTGAGCGCGGGAGGCTTCCTGCTCGCTGATCAGGCCGCTGTCCGCCATTACGCTCAGCACCAGATTGCGCCGGGATCTGGCCCGTTCCGGATGCCGGCGCGGGTTGTAATAGGAAGGTCCTTTTACCAGCCCCACCAGCATGGCGATCTGGTGGTTATCCAGGTCGTCAATGGATTCACCGAAATAGAACTGGCTTGCCAGACCGAACCCGTGAATCGCCCGGGTGCCCGCCTGGCCGACGTAAACCTCATTAAGGTAGGTCTCAAGAATGTCGTTTTTTTCGTAGTGCAGTTCCAGCAACAGCGACATCAACGCCTCATTGCCCTTTCTGAGCAACGTTTGATCCCTTGTCAGGAAGAAGTTTTTGACCAGCTGCTGGGTCAGCGTGCTGCCGCCCTGCACGATTCCCCCCGCCCGGATGTTGGCCAGCATTGCCCGCGCAATCGACAAGGGGGCGATACCAACATGATCATAGAATTGCCGGTCTTCCACGGCCATCAGAGTATTGCGGAACAATTCCGGCACGTTCTCAAGCTGCACCAGCACCCGGTCTTCCTTGTGGGCGGGGTAAATGCCGCCTATCTGGGCAGGCTCAAGACGAACAATCGGTGAGGGCGAGCCTTCCAGCACGGTGAATGCCTGCACCCGGTCACCAAAAATAGTCAGAGACAGGCGCCGGCGAGGTTCCTCGCCATCGGTAAAGCGAAAACCGCGAGTGTGGATCTCAAACTGCCCGCCGCTGCGGCGATAGGATCCGGCCGAGTCGGACCCGCCGGCCCGGTACCCTGCCAGCTCCAGCTCCCGCTGCAACGCTCCGGCACTCACGCTGGCACCGTCATACAGTTCAAGTGGCCTGGCGTAAACCCGCGAAGGCACCTCAAAGCGCCGCCCCTCGAAGCGGGAGGTCACTACGGCGTCCAGATACACCGTCCAGCCAGCCAGCAGAACCAGGCTGATCAGTGATACACGGATAAAAAACCGCCAGAACCAGGGCTTCTGATCGCCCTTACTGGACCGCTTTCGAGGCGTTTTCTTTGGAGAGGCAGATTTTTTCATGGCGGGATTATACCGAAACCGATGTCCGATGCGGCAACGCATCCATGTGTCATTTATGTAACCTGACCGTTATAATAATGCCCAATAAACATGACAATACCTGACGTTGCCTGGGAGAGAACTGTGACCGACGCACCATCCAATGACCTTATCAAGGCCTTGCAGAACCCTGAAATTTACGACCACCCGGTCCGGGAGTTTCAGGTTCTGGAGACCCACATTTCCTGGGTCATTCTCACCGGCGGCTACGCATACAAGATAAAGAAGCCCATGGATTTCGGCTTTCTGAACTTCTCCACCCTGGATCGTCGCAAGCATTTCTGCGAAGAGGAACTGCGCCTGAACAAGCGCCTGGCCGACTCGCTTTACCTTGACGTTCTGCCGATTACTGGTTCTGTCGATTCACCTGCGCTGGGCGGCAGCGGCGAGGCCTTCGAATACGCCATCCGCATGCGCCAGTTTGATCAGAGCGGGCTTTTTGACAAGCAGCAGGAGCGGGGCGAATTGAAGCCTGATCAGCTCACCAGCCTGGCCCGGCAGGTAGCCGCGTTTCACGACACCCTGGCACCGGTGGCTGAAGGCAAACCGCTGGGAACACCGGATGCGGTCTTCGCCGGCATGCAGGAGAACTTTGATCAGATCCGCCCGATGATTGACGACAAATCCCTGCTGGATCAGCTCGACAATCTGGAAGCCTGGACCCGCGCCACGTTCGAACGCTTCCAGCCGTTAATAGCAAAGCGCCACGCCGAGGGCTTTGTGCGCGAGTGCCACGGCGACCTACATCTTGCGAATATCACCGTCTATCAGGGCGAAGTCACGGTCTTTGACTGTATTGAATTCAGCGAGTCCTTCCGTTGGATCGATGTGATCAACGATCTGGCCTTCCTGCTGATGGACCTGGAATCCCGTGGCGAAAACCGCCTGGCCAACCTGGTGCTGAACCACTACCTGGAATACCGGGGCGATTTTCAGGCGCTGCCGCTGCTGACCCTGTACAAGGCCTACCGGGCCATGGTTCGCGGCAAAATCGCGCTATTTACCATGGGCAATCCGTCTCTCAGCGAATCGGAAAAAGCCGATCTGAAGCAGCGTTACTGTGACTACGCCCAGCTGGCTGAGGATTACAGCAACTTCCCCAACCCTTACCTGCTGGCAACAACCGGCCTGTCCGCCAGCGGAAAGTCGGTCATCAGTAAAGATATGTCAGCGGAGCTAGGGCTGGTCCGGCTGCGTTCTGACGTCGAGCGCAAGCGCCTTTTCGGCCTTGGGCCGCTGGACAGCAGCAAATCAGGCATTGGCCAGGACCTGTACACCGAAGAAGCCAACCAGCGCACTTATGAGCGGCTGGCCAAACTGTCGAAGGAGCTGCTGCTTGCTGGCCTGCCCGTCATTGTTGACGCGGCTTGTTTGCGGCACGCAGAGCGGGACTTGCTGACGGATGTGGCGGAAAACCTCGGCCTGCCCTTCGCGCTGATTCACTGCGAGGCGCCGGAAGAAAGCCGTCGACAGTGGATTCGTGAGCGGGATGGCGATGCGTCTGAAGCCACCGAAGAGCTTCTGGAGGCCCAGGCGAGCTGGTTTGAACCACTGACGAATCAGGAAAAAACCCACACCGTGCACCTTCACACCGACCAGGACCATCTGGCCGAAGCCGTGGCCGACCGCATCCGCCAGCATTTCGGAATGCCCGGCGGCTGATCAGTCCTGCAGCCTGACCGGCACCGGCCCGACCAGGGAGAGATCACCATCAGGCTCTCCCCTGGTTGATAGTTTGCTTGTAATGCCGGCACGGTAAGCAAGCACTTCCACACCAGCCGCTTGGGCTTGCCGCAATAAGGTGCCATAGACGGGATCAATCCGGTCAGCCGGCTTCACCACTTCGATGCCACTGTGGTTAACCACAAACAGCAGTACGGCTCGCTCTCCGGCTTCTACCTGAGCCATCAGCTCCCTGAGGTGTTTTTGCCCGCGCGTCGTCACGGCATCGGGGAAGAAACCGGTTCCCTGCTCGCAGAGTGTCACGTTTTTCACTTCTACCCAGGCATCCGGCAAGCTTTCATGCCCCGACAGATGTAAATCAATCCGGCTTTTCTCGCTTCCATAACGCACTTCCGAGCGACACCGCTGATACCCGGCCAGTTCAGAAACCATCCCATTTTCAATGGCTTCTTTGGCTTGCCCGTTAGGCCGGGCGGTATTGATGCAGGCCCAGACACCCGGCTCCGTTTCCACCAACTCCCAGGTGTACTTCAGTTTTCGCTTCGGGTTGTCGCTGACACTGAGGATCACTCTGGCATCAGCAGGCTGGCAGCCCAGCATGGAGCCAGTATTGGGACAGTGAGCCGTCACTTCACTGCCGTCTGGCAGCATCACATCCGTCAGAAAACGCTTGTAACGCCGGATAAGTCTGCCTTCGATGAGCGGGCCTGGTAGATTCATCTGTGTCTCCATACAAAAGTACTTGTCACAAGGCTGGCACCGCCGTAACTAATCTGCTATTTTCCGCCAATTCCCGTTTCAGGGCGAGTGCTTCAACCAGGTTTAAACCGCTTAGCCACGGGGCTTATGCGGTGGGAAGCAAACCGTTCTTGTGAAGTAGTAAAAAGAGGCCGGGTTCAATGGCAAAGACTGTAGATAAACCACGCGAACATTTTTCCAACTTCACCCCTTATGAAATGAAGAAGGGTGAAGAATACATGAGTGCCAAGATGCTTGAGCACTTTAAAGGCCTGCTGATAAATTGGAAGCAGGAATTGATGGAAGAAGTCGACCGCACCATGCACCACATGCAGGAAGATGCGGCAAATTACGCAGATCCCAGCGACCGCGCAACCCAGGAAGAAGAATTCAGCCTGGAACTCCGCACCCGGGACCGCGAGCGCAAACTGATCAAGAAGATCGATCAGACCATGGATCGTATCGACAAGGACGACTACGGTTTCTGCGACCAGTGCGGCGTTGAGATCGGCATTCGCCGGCTTGAAGCTCGCCCTACCGCGACTCTGTGCATCGACTGTAAAACCCTCGCAGAGATCCGCGAGCGCCAAACCGGCATTTGATCGACCGCCGCCCTTGTAATCGAGAATACCGCGGGCGATTTGCGCCTTCCCCCACTGGCCCGCTGCACTTCGGTTCTCTGGTCACGGCGCTGGCCAGTTATCTTGAGGCCCGCGCCCGAGGCGGAACCTGGCTGGTGCGGATTGAAGATCTGGACCCGCTGCGGGAATCCCCGGCAGCCACCAAACAGATTCTCGCCAGCCTGACCGCCCACGGTCTGGAATCGGACGAGCCCGTGCGGTTTCAGTCCCAATGCCATGACCGCTACCTGCAAATAATTGATCGCCTCATCCAACAGGGGCGAGCCTACCGGTGCACCTGCTCCCGCAAACAGCTTCAGGCCAGTCAGGGCCGACACCTTAATAAATGTCGCGAAACCTCGGTCAATATCAGCGACCGGCCCTATGCCGTCAGGTTTGCGCTTGAGGACGAAAACAGCGTCTGGCAGGACCAACTGCTGGGGGAGCAACATCAGCAGGTTCATGGGGAAACAGATGACCCTGTCATCCGGCGCAAGGAAGGCTTTTATGCCTACCAGCTTGCGGTTGTAGCCGACGATATTGATCAGCAGATCACTCACGTCGTCCGCGGCTCAGACCTGTTGGATATGACCGCCCAGCAATGCCAGATTTATCAGGCCCTGGACACCGAAGCGCCGACCTGGCTGCACATTCCGGTGATTCTGAACGGACAGGGACAGAAACTGAGCAAACAGAACCACGCGCCCGCGCTGGACGACCTCAAACCTGCTGAAAATCTGCTATCCGCTCTTGAGGCGCTGGCACAGGACGTATCTGGCCTTACTGCGGGCGACTCAGTAGCGGATACCCTGCAAACAGCCACCGCCCGCTGGCAGCCATCACGGATTCAACTGACAGCCCGGTAAACCCCGTGTTATAAACTGTCACTCACACGGCAGTGGGGATATCTCTTCCGATGTATATCTACCGTCTGGTCTTTCTTCTGGTATTGGCCATCTATATTTTTTCGCCCAACATTCTTGATTGGTGGACCTCTCCGGGAAACGCCTGGTACAGCCCTTACATTATCTGGGCCGGGCTGATTGCCATGGGCTTCTGGCTCGAATGGCGACGGGACCCCAATGAGTTTTAGTGCCTCCAGCCTGCTGGCTGCCAGTTTTTTATACCTGCTACTGCTGTTCGGTATCGCCTGGATAACAGAGCGGGGTATCTTGCCCCGGAGCTGGGTTCGGCATCCCCTGGTTTATACCCTCAGCCTTGGCGTCTACGCGGGAATCTGGGCGCTTTACGGCTCAGTCGGCGCGGCTGCGGAATACGGCTATGGCTTCCTGGCCTACTACCTGGGTCTCAGTGGCGCGTTTCTGCTGGCGCCAGTGCTACTCAACCCGATCCTGCGTATTGGCCGCGCCTATCAGCTCACCTCTCTGGCGGATCTGTTTGCCTACCGCTACCGCAGCCAATGGGCAGGTACGCTGGTTACCCTCTGTTCCGGCGCGGCTATCCTGTCGCTGCTAAGCATGCAGATCAAAGCGGTGTCCACGTCTGCCAGCCTGCTGGCCCCGAACACCTCGCCGGTGCTGATCAGCGTATCGTTCAGCTTGATCGTGGTGCTGTTCGCCATGCTTTTCGGCGCCCGCAGGGATAAGGGCTCAGACAGTCATCAGGGCCTGGTGATGGCTATCGCGTTCGATTCACTGGTCAAGCTGGTATCGCTGCTGGTGCTGGGTGGCGTCATTCTGTTCAGTGTTTTCGGCGGCATGTCCGGCCTCGAAAGCTGGCTTGGCGACCAAACACGCCCGGAGACAGCTATGGCACTGCGGATCGACGATGGCAGCTGGCGCGCGCTGATGCTGATGTCGTTCGCAGGCGCCCTGGTTCTCCCCCACATGTATCACATGACATTCGCAGAGAACCCCTCCCCCAAAGCCCTGGCCAAGGCAAGCTGGGGGCTGCCGCTCTATCTCCTGTTACTGAGCCTGCCGGTCCCGCTGATCCTCTGGGGTGGGCAGGCCCTGTCGGCCAGCACCGACCCCAGTTTTTTCGCCATTGGCGTGTCCCAGGCCATAGAGAACCCGGCGCTGACGCTACTGATGTATATCGCGGGTCTGTCTGCGGCCAGCGGCCTGATGATCGTCAGCACGCTGGCACTGGCGGGGATGGTTCTCAACCACGTGGTTCTGCCACTGCGCACCCCCAGAGATCAGGGCGACATTTACCGCTGGCTGCGCTGGGTCAAGCGTCTGTTAATCGCCGCCACGATCCTTACGGCTCTGCTGTTTCACGAAACCCTGGGCAAACGCCTGGACCTGTCCATTCTTGGCATTATTTCGCTCTCTGGATTGCTGCAATTGCTACCCGGCGCGCTCGGCGTTATCTACTGGCCGGAAGGTAATCGCCGGGGCCTGAACGCGGGCCTTTGCGCCGGCCTGGTTATCTGGGCGCTGACCCTGGTACTGCCACTCTCCCAAACCGCCAACGTGCTGGCGCTGTTGGACTCCCCACTGGTACCGGATCCCAGCAACGTTCATATCTTTATTTTTCTCAGCCTGACAGTAAACATATCGCTGTTTGCGTTGGTTTCCGTGCTCAGCGCCAGTTCACGGGAAGAGTCCAGCGCGGCAGAGGCATGCTCGGTGGGCGCACTTTCCCGCTCGCAGCGCCGGGAACTGCTGGCAACCTCCTCCGAGGATTTCGCACTTCAGCTGGCGACGCCGCTGGGCATGGGCGTCGCCAGGCGGGAAATTGAACGCGCACTGAATCAGCTCAAACTGCCCAATGTGGAGTATCGCCCCTATCAGCTACGCCGCCTCAGAGACCGGGTAGAAGCCAACTTGTCCGGCTTGCTGGGCCCTGCTGTCGCCCGTGATCTGGTAAAGCGTAATCTGGGCTTCAAGCCTATGGCCGGAGGTGGAACCGGGCAGGACATCCGCTATGTGGAGCGAGCCCTGGGCGACTACGAAAATCGCCTGACCGGGCTCGCGGGGGAGCTGGACAACCTGCGCCGCCACTATCGCCAGACCCTGCACAACCTGCCTATCCCGGCCTGCTCCATGGGGGATGACGGCGAGATTTTGATGTGGAACAACGCCATGGAGACACTGACGGGCCTTACAGCCGATGACGTGGTCGGGGCAAAGTTACTGGCGCTGCCTGAGCACTGGCACCTGTTGCTGGACGATTTCAATTCCGGGGAAGACCTGCACCGATACAAACACCGCCTCGATCTGGGCGGCCGCCCCCACTGGCTGAACCTGCATAAAGCGGCACTCAGCGGACCGGATCACCGGGAAGGCGGCAGTATTATTCTGGTAGAAGATCAGACCGAAATCCGGCTGCTGGAAGACGAACTAATGCACAGCGAGCGGCTGGCCTCCGTCGGGCGACTGGCAGCGGGCGTGGCCCATGAGATCGGCAACCCGGTCACCGGAATCTCGTCCCTGGCCCAGAACCTGAAACTGGAAACGGAAGACCCGGGCGTCCTCTCTACCGCCGATCAGATTCAGCAGCAGACCCGCCGGATTTCTACCATCCTGCAGTCCTTGATGAATTTCGCCCGCACCGGCAACCACGCCCACGCCAACCGCTACGAACCAGTACTGATCCGTCGCTGTGTGGACGAATCCATTAACCTGCTATCCCTCGGCGACAAGGGCCTTGGCATTCGCTACCGCAACGACTGCCCGGACGATCTGATGATACTGGGGGACGAACAGCGGCTGGTTCAGGTGTTCATTAACCTGCTGGCCAATGCCCGGGATGCATCACCGCAAGGCGGCGAAGTGCGAATCAGTGGAAAGCACGACGGCTACTCCGCTATCATCGAGGTCACCGACGAAGGGTCCGGCATTTCGCCACAGCAACTGGACCACATCTTCGAGCCCTTTTACACCACCAAAGCACCCAATCAGGGAACTGGCCTGGGGCTTTCACTGGTCTACAGCATCGTAGAAGAGCATTACGGCAACATACAGGTGGTTAGCCCACTGAATGCTGACTCCGGCGGGGGAACGTCTGTACGGATCAGGTTACCGGCTTACGAGCCGGATGCGGAGCTCCCCACCAGCCAGAACCAAAGGTCATAAAACGGTTATGCCTCGCATACTGATTGTAGAAGATGAAGAGATCATACGTTCAGCGCTCCGGAAGCTTCTGACTCACGCCGGTTACGAGGTCGCCGACGCTGGCTCGGTGGAAGAGGCAACCGAGCACCATGAACCCAGCGAGTTTGACCTGATCATCTCTGATCTGCGGCTGCCGGGAGCACCCGGAACCGAGCTTATCCGGCGCGCACCGAATACGCCGGTGCTGATCATGACCAGCTACGCCAGCCTTCGCTCGGCGGTGGATTCCATGAAAATGGGCGCAGTGGAATACATTGCCAAACCCTTTGATCACGATGAAATGCTGGAAGCGATTGAGAACATACTGGCGCGCCAGAACAACCCGGCACCGCACACTAACGCTGAGCCTGCCAAAGAGAGCAAAACCGACAGCGACCCGGCCAGCCTGATGTACGGCAATTGCGAGGCCATGCATAGAGTCTTCACCCTGATTCGCAAAGTGGCACCAACGGAAACCACCGTGCTGATTCAGGGCGAATCCGGCACCGGCAAAGAGCTGGCCGCCCGGGCGCTTCACCTGATGAGCCCAAGAGCATCCAACCCGCTCATTTCGGTTAACTGCGCCGCTATTCCGGAGAGCCTGATCGAGTCCGAGCTGTTTGGTCATGAGAAAGGTTCGTTCACCGGCGCCGTGTCCGCAAGGACTGGCCTGATTGAAGCCGCCGACGGTGGCAGCCTGTTCCTGGACGAAATCGGCGAGCTCCCCGCAGAAGCCCAGGCGCGGTTGCTTCGGGTAATACAGGAAGGGGAAATCCGCAGGGTAGGCTCTACCCAGAGCCTACAGGTAGACGTACGGGTGATTGCCGCCACCCATCGCAACCTGAAGGCCATGATCCGCACAGGCGAGTTCCGCGAAGATCTGTATTACCGCCTGAACGTCATGCAGATTCGCATCCCGCCGCTGCGCGAGCGCCGGCCCGACATTCTTGGTCTGGCCCAGAACTTTCTGAGCAGACAGGGCGGGAAATTGGGCAAGCCTTCTCTCAACCTGACCCCGGAAGCCATGCGAGTGCTGGAGCGTCACCGCTGGCCTGGCAACGTGCGCGAGCTTGAAAACGCCATCGAGCGTGCCACCATTCTCTGCGAGAACGACCTGATCACACCGTCACTACTGGATCTTGAAGACGGCGTTGAAGAGGTAAACATTCCGGAAGCTTTGGTGGATGGCAACCATGAACAGGCCCAGGTCCAGGACAACGACACCTCCAGCGATCTGTCACTGGAAGACTATTTCCAACACTTTGTGCTTGAAAATCAGGACCGCATGAGCGAAACCGAACTGGCTCAAAAACTGGGCATCAGCCGGAAATCGCTCTGGGAACGTCGACAGCGCCTGGGGATTCCCCGGAAGAAGAATTCCGCGAACTGAGCCACTTTATCCACGCTGAACCCTGCCAAAACGAAAGTGTGAATCCCGGCTCATTTGTTACCGCGTGTTCCTCACGGTAACACTTGCGTTCAATAATAGGCGGACTGAGTAACACCCTTGTTGTAAGTGAGAACCCTTACAAAGGCTTCCAAAACCTAAAATACTGTTAATAAAAGACTTTCTAAACCTGGCACACGCCCTGCAGTCCTTAGTGGGGTACAAAAACAAAAACAACAATGATCTGGCAGCGCCAAAACAACAACAAAAAGCTACAGCAAGACGTTCAGCAACAAAAACAACAACCGAACGTGTGCGAACTGAGTGTTTTGAGTACTTTGCTTTTTAGTGGTCCCACGGCAAGTGCGGGTTGTAGATGCAGAGAAGAATCGTTTTCCAAACGGCACTGCATTTGCTTAAATGACCTGCTCGATGTTCCTGACTACTCTATGTATTCAAAGCTTTCCGTTTGCGTAGATCGCCCCCGATCGTGGGGACAGCAGTGGGGTAAAAATCAAAGAAAAATCCCGTTAAAAAAACAAAAACAATGCAGATGGTCAACGCTTTGAAGGCGGGCTTGTGAAAACAGGTCCGCCTTTTGATTATTCCCCTCCGCCAGACGTGTTCAAATCCTGTCCAAACCGGTAAACTCTCGTTTTTGCTCTAGCGCAATCAACGGAATTCAATGTTTAATAATCTTATCGACAGAGTAACATCCCTATTCTCAGGCACAGGCAGCAACCAGCCAGAGCATCGTCAACGGCGGGAGATTCCGCGGGACCAGCATAATGTGTCCCGCTCGGCCATCAGCGAGCCTGCAAAGAAGGTTCTCAGTCGCCTTAACAACGCGGGGTACGAAGCCTACCTGGTGGGCGGCGGCGTGCGGGACATCCTGCTGGGCAGTCAGCCCAAGGATTTCGACATCGCGACCAGTGCGACCCCTGAGCAAGTCCACGAACTGTTTCGCAACTCGCGACTGATCGGGCGACGCTTCCGAATTGTTCATATTTTATTCGGGCGTGAAGTCATCGAAGCCACCACCTTCCGCGGCAATGCGGCCGATACCGACGAGGATGATGACGACGACGATCGCCGCACCAGCGAACATGGCCTGCTGCTCCGCGATAACGTCTATGGCTCAATGGAAGAAGACGCCCTGCGCCGGGACTTTACGGTCAACGCTCTGTATTACTGCATTCGCGATTTCACCGTGGTGGATTTCGCCAATGGCATGGATGACCTCAAAAAACGCCAGATGCGCCTGATCGGCGACCCCGAAACCCGCTACCGCGAAGATCCGGTGAGAATGCTGCGGGCTATCCGTTTTGCGGCCAAACTCGGATTCACCATTGAGCGCGAGACCGAGGAGCCCATCCGCAAGCTGGCGCCGCTGCTGACCCACATCCCCCCCGCGCGGCTGTTTGAAGAAGTGCTTAAACTGTTTTCAGCAGGTTACGGCGAAGTCACCTTCGACCTGTTAAGCGAGTACGACCTGCTGGCACCGCTGTTCCCGGAAACAGCGGCGGCCATCGCGAATGGTGGGAGCGACGAACTGATTCGCCGGGCCCTGCGAAACACCGATCGTCGCATCGCCGAGGGTAAGTCAGTGACACCCTACTTCTTGTTCGCCGCCATGCTCTGGCCGGCGCTTCAGGCCGAGTGGAACAAGCGTCAGGAAAACGGTGATCCGGCGCAGCCTGCACTTCACCAGGCAATCAACTGGGTCATTGGCCAGCAGGTTCAGGCCACATCCATTCCCAAACGTTTCTCCGGGCCCATGAAGGAAATCTGGGAACTACAGACACGCCTGCCCCGTCGTCAGGGAAAACGTTCTTTTGTGACTCTGTCACACCCCAGGTTCCGCGCAGCCTACGACTTCCTGCTGGTCCGGGAAGACGCAGGGGAAATCGAACCAGGCCTTGGGCAGTGGTGGACGGAATTCCAGGAGACCGACGAAAAAGGTCAGGAGCGCATCCTCAGCCAGCTGGGCAGTGCCGGGCCGAAAAAGCGCCGCCGCAAGAAACCTGCAAACAAGGCCTGATCCGTGGCATTAACGGATGCGTTTATCGGCCTGGGCAGCAATCTGGCAGAACCCTCGGTGCAGCTGGCACAGGCTGTGATCCGTCTGGCCGCGTTGCCGGACACCGAACTGGTGGCTCAGTCGCCCTTCTATCGCAGCCGCCCCGTAGGACCTCAGAACCAGCCGGACTTCGTCAATGGCGCGGTCTGGCTGCGCACCGCATTGCCACCGTTGGCCCTGCTGGACCACCTGCAGGCCATTGAGCAGGCTCATGGGCGCGAGCGCCTTCAGCACTGGGGGCCACGCACCCTGGATCTCGACCTGCTGATCTATGGTAACGAAACCGTCTCCGAAAACCGGCTGACGGTGCCACACCCGGAACTGCCAACCCGCGATTTTGTTCTGCAGCCACTGCTCGACCTGGACCCTGCTCTGGCCCTGCCAAACGGCACCAGGGTTGGTGACTTGCGGTCCCGATGCCCGGACAATCAGCTCCGCAAACTCCACCCTGTTCCCAGAAATCCGCTCGCCGGGAAATAGACCCGGCTACAGTAAGCCTGCGCGGCTATTGCCTCAGACACCCCCCCGGATTACCCTTAAGGTCTGATGACCGGCATACCCCGGCCTGGTTGTAGCTCATCCACCCATAAGGCAAGGATTCTATGGCTGTTACCATCAATACCCTGCGTGAGCATAAGCAAAAGGGCGAGGCGTTTTCCGTGCTGACGTCTTACGATGCCACCTTCGCCCAGATTGTCAGCGAAGCAGGCGTAGACGTGATTCTGATCGGTGACTCCCTGGGCATGGTCCTGCAGGGATACGACAGCACACTTCCGGTCACCATGGACCAGATGGTTTACCACGTATCGTCCGTGGCCAAGGGCAACCGCGGCTCGCTGATCATGGCTGACATGCCCTTTATGACTTACGGCACGGTGGAAACCGCCCTGGAAAATGCCGCAAAGCTGATGCGTGCAGGCGCCCAGATGGTAAAGCTGGAAGGCACCGCCTGGATGAAAGACACCATCCACGCCCTCAGCGAACGGGGCGTTCCGGTTTGCGCCCATCTGGGGCTGACACCCCAGTTCGTCAACAAGTTTGGCGGCTACAAGGTTCAGGGCCGCGATGAGAAGCACGCCGAACTGATGATCGAGCACGCCTGCGAACTGGTCGCCGCCGGTGCCGATGTCATCCTGCTTGAATGTGTGCCTGCGCCACTGGCCGCCCGCATAACTCAAGCCGTTAAGGCACCGGTCATTGGTATTGGTGCCGGGGCAGATACCGACGGCCAGGTCCTGGTTGTCCACGACATGCTGGGCATCACCACTGGCCGCAAGCCACGCTTTGTCAAAAACTTCCTGGCAGAATCCGATTCTGTGCAGGGCGCGATAGAAGCCTACGTTAACGCGGTACGTAACCGCACATTCCCGGCAGAGGAGCATACGTTCAAAGCATGAGAACCGTACATACGCTAAAAGAACTCCGGACCATGCTTCGCGGCTATCGCCAGAAGGGAAAGCGCATCGCGCTGGTACCGACCATGGGCAACCTGCACGAAGGCCATATTTCACTCGTCAGGCGCGCCAGCGAAACCGCTGACATTGTGGTGACCAGCATATTCGTGAATCCGATGCAGTTCGGGGCAACCGAGGATCTCGACAGCTACCCCCGCACCCTGCAGGAAGACCAGGGAGCCCTGGAAAAGGCGGGCAGCACGCTGGTATTTACTCCTTCCAATAGCGAGATCTACCCGGAGGGCCTGGCCCGACAAACCCGCGTTATTGTTCCCGAAGTCAGCGAGGGCCACTGCGGCGCCAGCCGACCTGGGCATTTTGAAGGCGTTGCAACGGTCGTCACCATACTCTTGAACATGGTGCAGCCCGACGTTGCTGTCTTTGGCGAGAAGGATTTCCAGCAACTGGCCGTGATCCGCAAACTGACCCGGGACCTGATGATACCGGTGGAAATCGTCGGGGCGCCGACCGTTCGTGACAAAGACGGACTGGCCAAAAGCTCCCGCAACGGCAACCTCTCGAAAGCCGAGCGGGCCACCGCTCCGGTGATTTATCAAACTCTTAAAGACGCAGCCGAAAAAATTCGCCTGGGGCGCTTCGACTTCAATGCCATTGAAATCGAAGCCAACATGGCCCTGGGCGCCGCAGGCCTGCGCCCTGACTACTTCAACATTGCCAACAGCCTGACCCTGAAGCCCGCTACTGCAGATGACACTGAGCTCACCCTGTTAGCCGCCGCTTTTCTTGGCACCACCCGACTGATCGACAACCTTTCGGTAACTCGATAATTCGGCGACTTGATAAAAGGAAATCCGGTATGCGTGAGGGATCTGCTTCACTGACCAACCGCCACGAATGGCAGGCACTGGTCAGCCATCAAAGGGATCTGGAGCACACCCACATGCGGGACCTGTTCCGGGACGATCCGGATCGCGCAAACCGGTTTTTCATCGCCGGTGGCGGGCTCTCCCTGGACTACTCCCGCAACCGGGCAACGGACGAAACCCTTACAAAGCTGATGGCCCTGGCCCGCGCCTGCGGAGTCCCCGAGCGCACCGAAGCCATGTTCCGGGGCGAGGCCATTAACCTCACCGAAAAGCGCCCTGCTCTGCATGTGGCACTCCGTGACCCGGGCCAGCAGCCCATCATGGTTGACGGCAAAGACATCGTCCCGGACATCGAACATACGCTTGAGCGAATGCAAGGGTTTGTTGAGGACGTCATCCACCAGCGCCGAACCGGCCGAACCGGCAAAGCCTTCACCGACGTGGTCAGCATTGGTATTGGCGGCTCCTTCCTTGGTCCAAAACTGGTGTCCGAAGCGCTGAAGCCCTATTGGCACGGCCAGCTACAGCCCCATTATGTGGCCAACATCGACGGCACCCACATTGCCGAAGCCCTTAAGCGCGTTAATCCAGAAACCACACTGTTTTTGATCCAGTCCAAGTCCTTCAGAACTCAGGAGACCCTGGAAAACAGCCAAGTGGCCCGGGACTGGTTTCTGGAACAGGGCGGCACCGAAAACGACATTGCCCGGCATTTCGTAGCCGTCACCGCAAACACGCCCGAGGCGGTCAGCTTTGGCATTGCCGAAGGCAACATCTTCCCCATGTGGGACTGGGTTGGCGGGCGCTATTCGCTATGGTCAGCCATTGGTCTGCCGGTAGCACTCACCATTGGCATGGCGAACTTCCGGGCGCTGCTGAGCGGCGCTCACCAGATGGACAGCCATTTCCGTCGCACGCCGCTGGAACAGAACCTGCCGGTAGTAATGGCAATGCTCGGCGTCTGGTACAGCAATTTCTGGGGTGCGGAAACCCACGCCATCCTGCCTTACGATCACTACCTTCGCAGCCTGCCCGCGCATCTTCAGCAACTGGATATGGAGAGTAGCGGCAAGCGGGTCACTCAACAGGGCCAACCGCTGACCTATCACAGTGGCCCGGTTATCTGGGGCGGCGTCGGTGCAAACGGTCAGCATGCCTTCCACCAGCTATTGCACCAGGGCACGCGACTTATTCCCGCCGACTTCATTATTCCACTGAAAAGCCATAACAAGGTCGCCAATCACCACGCCACCCTGTTCGCCAACTGCCTGAGCCAGTCCCGCGCCCTGATGTCGGGGAAAACCCTTCAGGAAGCAAAAGACGAGCTGGCCGACGAAGGACTGTCGGCGGCCGATAGTGAGGCCTTGGCCCCGCATAAAGTCGTACCCGGCAACAAACCGAGCAACACACTGCTGATGGACAAGGCGACACCGGAAACCGTTGGGGCACTTATTGCGCTGTACGAACACCGCACCTTTGTGCAGGGCATCATCTGGGATGTTGATTCGTTCGATCAGTGGGGAGTAGAGCTGGGCAAACAGCTGGGCAAAGGCATTCTGGACCGCCTGACGGGTGAGACCAGCCAGCCCACGGACGCCAGCGACAGCTCGACCGATCATCTGATCCAGCTGTTTCGCGCTCAGTAATCCGCCCGCGAGATCGCCCGGCCCTGCCAGGCAAAGTCTATCGGCCAGAGTTTCTGGTCCCGATTGTAGGATTGCCAGAGCTGTGAGTAGGTCTTGCCACTGACCGGGTGGCGATCTTGCGGCGCAATGTCTGTCAGTGGCTTGAGAACAAACGCATTTTTCAGGATTTCGCCCCGCGGCAGCTCAACGCCATCAACCTGACCCACCTGATCGCCGTAGGTCAGAATATCCAGATCCAGCGTTCGCCCACTGAACTTGGGCACGTCGCGGCGGCGGCCGTTATCCGCTTCCAGTTGTTTGAAACGGACGGAGAGGTCACGCACACTCAGCGCGGTATCCACGCCCACCACCAGATTCAGAAACGGCTCACCGACAAAACCTACCGCCTCGCTTTCATAGACCGGAGACAAAACCAGATCGCCAAACCACTCATGAAGCGCGTCAAGGGCAGACAGCACATGCTTATGGCGTTCGATATTGCTGCCGATACTGATGTAGACACGGACCATCAGCGAACACCCCGCTCAATCGACACACCGACCGAAGCAGCAGCGGGCACCGCACCGGGCTTGCGAATCACCAGACGCAGCCAGCGAACACCGAACTCCCGCTGCAGCAGATCGGAAATTCCCTCTGCAGCTGTTTCCAGAAGTCGGGGCTGGATTTCTAAGAGATGGCCGGTTATCCGCTCGCTCACGGCCGCATAATCCAGTGCGTCGGCCACATCGTCAGAAGCCGCCGGGGTGCGGTTATCCCAGGCCATATCCAGATCGATCAGCAGGCGCTGACTGACGTCGCGTTCCCAGTCATACACTCCGATGACGGTCTCAACGGCCAGACCTTCAATCATCACGCTATCTGTCACTGGCTGGCTCCCCGGGCTTCAAGTCTCGGCTGATTGAATAACATACAGGCAAGGGATACTCTGCATTGTATGTCTGTTGCGCTTAGCGAAGCGCGACATTTTCTCACAGTTGACCCTGATACGTCTTTGCCGCCATGACCTATCCCAGTGACCCGGTGCTGATCGTACTTCTCTGCTTCCTGGCCTACCTTGCCGGGTCGGTATTGTTTGCACTTCCCGTTTGCCGGATCTTGCTCCTGCCCGACCCCAGGGCACAGGGCTCCGGTAACCCCGGCGCCACCAACGTCTATCGTACCGGGGGCTGGGCACCGGCGCTGCTAACACTGATTCTGGATGCGGCCAAGGGTGGCTTTCCAGTGTGGCTGGCCAGTATTGCGGGCCTGTCTATCCTGGCTCAGGCAATGGTTGCTCTTTGCGCGGTGACCGGGCACATGATTCCGGTGTTTTACCGGTTCAAAGGGGGAAAGGGCGTTGCTACTGCGCTGGGAGCCGGGCTGGTACTGGCGCCGCTGACGACGCTCTTACTGAGCGCCATCTGGGCCATTGTAATGTGGCGCTGGCGCATTTCGGCGCTGGCTTCTATCGTGGCGATCATCAGCGGGCCATTGCTCAGCGCGATTCTTGAACCGGACACCCTGCCCCTGTTCGGCCTGCTTGCCCTGCTGATCGTCGTCAGGCACCGGAACAACCTTATTCGCATGGCCCAGGGCCGGGAGCCGGGATTCTAATCAATTAATCCATTCGAACGAACTTCCCCAACTGGCGGCAGAGTATTCATCGGCCACCGTGGCACCGACACGATGCGATCACCGTCCTGCTGACCCGCCAGCAAACGCTGACAACCCGCATAGGCAATCATGGCGCCGTTATCGGTACAGAACTCGGGCCGGGCATAAAAAACCTTCGCCTTCTGTTTTTCAGCCATCGCCTCAAGCCCGGCCCGAAGCCGCTTGTTGGCACTGACACCACCGGCAATCACCAATCGCTTGCTTTGAGTCTGCTCCAGCGCCCGGCGGCATTTGATCATCAGTGTGTCAACCACCGCTGATTCAAAAGCCAGCGCAATGTCAGCACGGGTCTGATCGTCGAGGTCGCCGGCCTTTTTGGCTGCAGTGACTGTGTTCAACGTAAACGTCTTGAGGCCACTGAAGCTGAAATCCAGCCCCGGACGGTCCGTCATCGGGCGGGGGAAGCGATAGCGCCCGGGGGCTCCTTTTTCCGCCAGCGCCGCCACCCTTGGCCCGCCGGGATAATCCAGACCCAGCATCTTTGCGGTCTTGTCGAAGGCTTCACCGGCAGCGTCATCAACAGACTCGCCCAGCATGTCGTATTCACCAATAGCTTTAACGAGCACCAGCTGGGTGTGGCCGCCAGAGACCAGCAGGGCAACAAAGGGAAAAGCCGGAGGCTCGGGTTCCAACATGGGCGCAAGCAGATGGCCTTCCATGTGGTGTACGCCCAGCACCGGCACGCCCAACGCAAACGCCAGGGAATGCGCCACCGCACCACCCACCATCAACGCGCCAATAAGGCCCGGGCCTGCGGTGTAAGCAATGCCTTCAATCTGGCCGCGCTCCTTCCCGGCCTCTGCCAGCACCTGATCGCAGAGCGGCAAGAGTTTGCGAACGTGATCGCGAGAGGCCAGTTCCGGCACCACCCCGCCGTAATCCGCATGCATATCGACCTGACTGAACAATGCGTGAGACAATAAACCCTGATCGCTGTCGTAAAGGGCGACACCGGTTTCATCACAGGAAGTTTCAATACCGAGAATGAGCATAAAAAGACCAACAGGATAGAGGCGGAATATGTGGAAGCCGGCATTTTAACAGAAACTCGAAAGCCCCCGGCAGTTTCATCGAACAAACATTGACCTTGCCCACCCCCAAACGCTATCATTGCCGCCCTTAAATAAGCACTGGTCGAGTTTTAGCCAATCGACCGAACAAAACTCAACGGAATTAATCAGGTAGGTGATTTTCGAATGCCAGCTGTCAAAGTGAAAGAGAATGAACCGTTTGACGTAGCCCTTCGTCGCTTCAAGCGCTCGTGCGAAAAAGCAGGCGTACTGTCTGAAGTGCGTCGCCGTGAGCACTACGAGAAGCCGACAGCCGTGCGTAAGCGCAAGGCCGCCGCTGCTGTTAAGCGTCATCTCAAGAAGCTTCAGCGGGAACAGCGCAAGTTCGAGCGCCTGTACTAAGTTTTACCGGACACTGCTCAACTGCAAGTGACTGCCGTTAACGGCGTTGCCGTGTGACGAGCAACTTTAAATGCCGCCGAGGCCTGGCTTCGGCGGCATTTTTGGCTGTACTCGCAGGACCGGCCTCACAGAGGCGACCGGAGGCATCATGAGTGGACTGATCCCGCAACGTTTTGTTGAAGACCTGCTGCAACGGGTTGACCTGGCCGATCTGATCGGGTCGAGGATCACTCTGAAAAAAGCCGGGGGCAATTACAAAGCGCGCTGCCCCTTCCATGACGAGAAGACTCCGTCATTCAACGTCAGGCCTGATAAAGGCTTTTATCACTGCTTCGGCTGCGGCGCACACGGCGACGCCATCAGCTTTGTACGTGAGTTTGACGGAATGGGCTTCACCGATGCGGTAGAAGAACTGGCAAGACGCACAGGGCTCGAAGTGCCCTACGATGAAAATGCAAAGCAGGAAATGCAGCAGGCCAAGACCCTGACGGACGCCCTGGACTACGCCAGTCATTTTTATCAGAGCGCACTGCAGGGCCAGCAGGGAGAATTTGCCAGGGATTACCTGCAACAGCGGGGCCTGGACCAGGCCATTATCAGCCAGTATCAGCTCGGATTTGCGCCGGGAACCGGTACGGCGCTTTACGACAGCGCCAGCAAGGCTATTCAGGGCCCGCTGATTGAAACCGGCACGGTATCCGATCGCTACGGGCGCCCACGGGACCTGTTCCGGAATCGGGTAATGTTCCCTATCCGCAACAGTCGCGGCCGCACCATTGCTTTTGGCGGCCGCACTCTGGGGGACGACAAGGCGAAATACATCAACTCCCCGGAGTCTGATCTATTTCACAAGAGCCGCGAAATATACGGCCTTCACGAAGCCAAGCAGGCGCTCCGGCAAATAGACCGACTGCTGGTGGTTGAAGGCTACATGGATGTGATTGCACTGGCGCAGAACGGCATCCATTTTGCGGTTGCCACCCTGGGCACAGCGACCAACCAGGACAGCCTGTCGGCACTGCTGAAGCAGGCGCGGCACATCATATTCTGTTTCGACGGCGACAAGGCAGGCTTCCGGGCCGCCGACCGCGCCCTCGACAATGCCCTGGAACTGCTGGGCGACGGCATGCACCTGCAGTTCCTGATGCTGCCGGACGGCGAAGACCCGGACACGCTCGTTCGCCAGGAAGGCCCTGAGGCCTTCAACTCGCGCATCGACAGCGCTACGCCGCTTTCCCGTTACCTGTTTAACCGGCAAAGCGAGGGACTGGACCTGACGCTGCCAGAAGACCGGGGCGAACTGAAAGCCCGAACAGAGCCGCTGCTCAAGAAAATGCCCCGCAGTACACTGCGGGACGCCATGTGGCACGAAATGCTGCGGCTGTGCCGGAACCAGAGCACCTGGCAGAACCGTCGTCAGCGGGGTGATAAAAGGGGCGAGCAGCGAACACAGGAAGAACGCATTGATGTGCGCCTGAGCAAGGACACACAGCTTTGCCTGGCCCTGCTGGAAGCGCCGGATATGGCACGGGAAATTGATGAACTGTGCCGCAGCAGCCGGGAATTCAGGCAGGCCGGGCAGTTTGCCGGGTGGATTCTTGAGCAGGGCGTGACAGACCGCAAAACGCTGGTCAGCCGGCTGGCCACAGATGCCGCAGCCAGAACCCGGTTTTATGGCCTGTTTGACAGCATCGAACACGTACCGGCCAGAGAGCAAACACTGGCCGGTGCCCGGGAAATGCTTAATCCCAATCAGGAAGTGGCGCGCAAACAGCGCCTGGCGGCACTACTATCAGAAAAACGGAATCTGTCGGATCTGACAGACGAAGAACGGCAGGAACTGAAGGCCCTGAGCGGGCAAAACGACTGAAACAGGCGCCTGACCAATGCATCGGTTCAGGCCCTGAGCCTTAGGGGGTAAAACCTTACGGCACTTGAAACTTGAAAGTTGATCACCATCTAACCATCCGGTGGCAGAGCAACTGCGCGACAGCTATAATGGCTGTTTAACTTTTTCCTTTGTATAAGCGAGTTCACAGAGTGTCTATGTCAGGCAATTCGCAAAAATCACGTCTTAAAGACCTCATTGCACGAGGCAAGGAACAAGGTTACCTGACTTACGCCGAGGTGAATGACCACCTCCCGGAAGACATTGCAGACCCGGACCAGGTCGAAGACATCATTCGCATGATCAACGACATGGGCATACAGGTTTCAGAGGTAGCTCCGGACGCAGACACACTGCTGATGACCGACGGCGACTCCACTGCGGACGAAGCCGCAGCGGCAGAAGCAGCCGCAGCCCTTGCGGCCGTAGAATCCGACGCAGGCCGCACCACCGATCCGGTTCGCATGTATATGCGCGAAATGGGCACGGTAGAGCTGCTGACCCGCGAAGGCGAAATCGTTATTGCCAAGCGCATCGAAGAGGGCATCCGCGACGTTATGGCGGCGGTTTCCCATTTCCCGGGTATTAGCGGCACCGTTATCCAGGCCTACGACCGGATCATCGAAAACGAAGGCCGTATCAGCGACATCGTTACCGGTTTTCTCGACCCGGACGGCGCTGAGCCCTTCATGGAGGAAGACACCTCCAGCGATACGGCCAAAAGCTCTAATGATTCTTCCGGTGACGACGATGACGACAGCGAAGAAGAAACCGAGAGCGGTCCGGATCCTGAAGAAACCCGCCTGCGCTTTGAGTTGCTGAAAGAAAAGCTCGCCAACTCGGAAGATGCGCTGGAAAAGCACGGCCGTGGCCACAAGAAAACCCAGGAAGCGCTCAACGAGCTCGGCAAGGTATTCGCGCCTTTCAAACTGGGCAACAAGGCTTTTGACGAACTGGTAAAAGTGGTTCGCTCAACCAACGATCTGGTACGCGAAAACGAGCGCGCCATCATGAAAATCTGCGTGCGTGAATGCAAAATGCCGCGCAAGGATTTCATCAAGGCCTTCCCCGGTAACGAAGTTAATATGGAATGGGCGGATAAGCTCTCCAAGACCAAGAAAGCCTATGCATCGCTGATTGCCGAACGCCTGGACGAAGTCGTCCGTCTGCAGAAGCGTATCCACAATATTCAGACCGAAGTGGATCTGGACGTGGTGGATATCAAGGAAATCAACCGTCGGGTGTCCATCGGCGAAGCCAAGGCCCGTCGCGCCAAGAAGGAAATGGTGGAAGCCAACCTGCGACTGGTTATTTCCATCGCCAAGAAGTACACCAACCGTGGCCTACAGTTCCTCGACCTGATTCAGGAAGGCAACATCGGCCTGATGAAAGCCGTCGACAAGTTCGAGTATCGCCGTGGTTACAAGTTTTCGACCTACGCCACCTGGTGGATTCGTCAGGCCATCACCCGCTCCATCGCGGATCAGGCCCGCACCATCCGTATTCCGGTGCACATGATCGAGACCATCAACAAGCTGAACCGGATCTCCCGCCAGATGCTTCAGGAAATGGGCCGCGAGCCCACGCCGGAAGAACTGGGCGAGCGTATGGAAATGCCGGAAGACAAAATCCGCAAGGTTCTGAAGATTGCTAAAGAACCTATCTCCATGGAAACCCCCATCGGTGACGACGAAGACAGCCACCTGGGCGATTTCATCGAAGATATCCAGGCCCTGTCGCCCGTCGACTCCGCCACCGCAGAAGGCCTGCGCGAAGCCACCCGCTCCGTGCTATCCGGCCTGACCGCAAGGGAGTCCAAGGTACTGCGCATGCGTTTCGGTATCGAAATGAACACCGACCATACGCTGGAAGAAGTCGGCAAGCAGTTCGACGTTACCCGTGAACGAATCCGCCAGATCGAAGCCAAGGCCCTGCGCAAACTGCGCCACCCTTCCCGCTCCGACCACCTGCGCGGCTTCATTGACGATCAGGGCAACGGCGGTTAATACCTCTGCAACAGTAGCGGGCGCCCTGCCTCACCGGTATAATGGCGCCCGCTTCGCCCTTCCCTCCCCGGGAAAGGCATCGCTACACAGCGTTCGCTGAACCTCGCTGAAAAAAGGGCCTATAGCTCAGTTGGTTAGAGCAGGGGACTCATAATCCCTTGGTCGCAAGTTCGAGTCTTGCTGGGCCCACCATTATTTTCAAAGACTTAGCCCACCACTGCGTGGGCTTTGCTATTTCTGGGCCACCCTATGGGGCGCTCATGGGACACCAAGCCACAAAACACCACAGGATTTCTGTCCCCTCGATTTGGTCTCATTTCCTCGGGGCAACCCAGGTACTCAGCGCCTCCCATATATCGAACTGTGCCCTTACGCACTTCCTCGAAAACATGGACCGTTTTCTCGCGCTGGGGTGCCGGCTGCGTAAACCGCTGAAGGTTGCCACCTATTCCACGTAAAGCCTGCCACCCCGACCGGAGTAAGGCTACCAGCCGGGAATCTTCCGGCTTCTTGCTAGCTTCCGGCGCCAGCATTCGTTCGATCAGCTCCAGAACCTCGAATTCCAGGAACATATCTTCCACCGCGTGATACATGGCGTCCAGCGTGTCCATCAGGGTGGTGGGCCAGCCGAAAACCATCACCGAAAGCGGGGGAAGTTGATCGCTGAATCGGGCCATGGCAAATCCTCCGAAGCCGCTTCCAATGCCTTCCAGTAAAAACCATTTCCAGCGCTGATACAAAACCACTGCAGATCCGGGCACAACTTGCACTACTTGTTATGGCGCCGAGAAATGGCATTGCGCCTTCCTGGCACCGACCAGATGCGTTCGCACCAAACCCGAGCGCTGAATCATCGTTCAATTTTTCATCAATTTTTGCCGTTCAAGTTTCTAAACTTTTGTAAAACAAGGTGTTTCAAATCGCCTCCCGGTTTCTGGCACAGCTGATGCAGCACCCTAAGCACGGGTCATGACGTGTTAGTACAAGTGAAACTAAACGGGAAGGACAAAACGATGAAAGATTCAAGAACCCTGACTGCACTCACCCTCTGCGGGTCGCTGGCGCTTGGCGCCGGCGCAGTGTCTGCAGAGACCATCCGGATCGGTATCGGGCACCAAAGCATGGTTACCAACACAGTGTCCGGCGGCATTGTCCTGGAGAAACTGAACCTGCTGGAAAAACACCTGCCAACGACTGGCAAATACGAAGATGTGGATTACGAAATCGTTTACCGGGACTACGATTCCGGACCACCTATCACCAATCAGATGCTGGCTGGCAAGCTGGAGTTCGGCGTGATGGGAGATTACCCCCTGATCGTTAACGGCGCCAAATTCCAGGAAACCGGCAGGCAGGAAACCCGCTTTATCGGCGTAACCGGATACAACCTCCGAGGCACCGGCAATGGCATCGTGGTGCCCATCGACTCCGACACCCAGAGTCTGGCCGACCTTGAAGGTAAAACCCTTTCGGTACCTGTTGGCAGTGCAGCCTGGGGGATGACTCTGAAGGCCCTGAGTGAAGCCGGCCTGAGCGACAAGGTGCAGGTTGTTAACCAGAGCCCCGCCGTTGGCGCCGCCAACATTCAGGCCGGGCGAATTGATGCCCACGCTGATTTTTGCCCCTGGTCAGAAATCATGGAATTCCGTGGCACCGGCCGGAAAATCTACGACGGCAGTGAAGCTGGAATCCCCACCTTCCACGGCATTGTGGTTCGCGAAAGCTACGCCAAGCAGTACCCGGAAGTGGTCGAGGGCTTTCTGAAAGCCACGCTTGAAGCCCAGAAGTGGATTCAGGAAAACCCCATGGAAGCGGCCACTAAAGTATCCGAGTGGACGGGCGTGGAAAAGGAAGTGCTGTACCTGTACTTCAGCGAGGGCGGCATCACCACCGCCGAAGCCAGTATCAAGGAAGAGTGGGTAGAAGCCATGAAGTACGATCTGGCTCTGCTGAAGCGTGAAGTCGGCGTGCCGGACCTGGACTTCGATCGCTGGGTGGATGACACCTACCTGCGCGCGGCCTACAAAGCCATGGATCTGGATTACGACGCGCTGGTCAGCTCAGTGGTTGAAACCCAGCCCAACAACCCAGCCTTTGCACCTGCTGAAATCTGGTTCGCGGATAAAGGCATCGTCACCTACGACTCGGCTGCCGAAATGCTGTCGGCCATCGAAACCTCCGGCGATGCAATCAATGTGACCTACGTCTACGACAACCTTACCGGGCTGAAACTCTTCGGCAAGTCGGCCTTCATGGTGCGCGGCGATGACGGCGACGTTGTGGCCTTCCTCAAAAAAGCCGACTCAGAGACCTACATTGCCAATAACGGCGGCGCCCTGGTTACCCCGGCAAGTGCTGTGGCGATGGCCGACTGATGTCTTGCCGGGCGGTGCCAACGTGCCCGCCCGGCAATGATCTGAGGAGTGAGAACGATGGAAAGCAAAAGCAGCGTGGCAATACAGGTAGCCCATCCTCTGGCAGAGGCAAAAGACAGCCCTGCCAACGACCGGCAAGCCGCCAAAGAAAAAGCAGCGCCTTTGCCAGACTCACAGGCGAAAGTGGATACCACCAGTCGCCTGCCTGCCAGCGCCTGGCTGAAAACCACTGGCCCCCGGTATCTGGTCAGATTCATGGCGTTAGTAGTAGCGGTCATTTTCTGGGAGCTGGCGTCCAGGAACGGTTTCAATTTCTACATCAATTTCGAAAACATCCCGGCGCCTTCACTTGTGGGCTCGGTATTGATGACAGAACTGGCCGGCCAGGAATTCTACCTGCACATTCTCCACAGCCTTGAGCGCGTGGCGATTGCCTACGTGATAGCCGTGGTTCTGGGTGTCGTGCTGGGAGTTGCCATGGGCCGCTCCCGCTGGGCGGAAGACATTATTCTGCCCTATATCGAGCTGCTGCGCCCGATTCCGGCGGTGGCCTGGATTCCGCTGGCGATTCTGATGCTGCCTACCGAGCAGTCCAGCATCATTTTCATCACCTTTCTGGGGGCTGTGTTCCCGGTCATTCTGAACACCGCTCACGGTGTAGAGCAAACCAACGCGGTACTGGTTCGCGCCGCCCGAAGTCTCGGCGCCAGCCGCACCGCTATTCTCTGGCATGTGGTGCTGCCCGGTGCCATGCCCTCTATCGTCGCTGGACTGGCAATTGGCATGGGCGTGGCATGGTTCGCGCTGCTGGCTGGAGAAATCATCAGTGGTCAATACGGCATCGGTTATTACACCTGGAACTCCTACACCCTGATTCAGTACCCACAAATCATCGTCGGCATGCTCACCATCGGCGGCCTGGGCACACTCTGTACCCTACTGGTACGCAAGGGCTGTAACCCGCTGCTCAAGTGGCAAGTCAAAGGAGGCCGCTCATGAGTGATGCGCTTGCAAAAGATAACCGCCTTGCCGTGCTGGATCACAGCCGGTTGCAGGCAAAATCCGGAAAGCCCGGTGCCGAACGTGGCCGGATCTCGGTCAGGGATGTAGACATCGTCTTTGATACCGCCAGCGGCCCCCACGTGGCCGTTGAGAATGCCAGCCTGACGGTTCGCCCTGGCGAGTTTGTCTGCCTGCTGGGACCTTCGGGATGCGGCAAATCGACGCTGATGAACAGCATCGCAGGGTTTGTTGCACCCTCCCGGGGTGAAGTGAAGGTGGATGGCGACCCAGTGACCGAGCCCGGCCCGGATCGGGGCATGGTGTTCCAACAGCACTCGCTTTTCCCCTGGAAAACGGTGAAGGAAAACGTGGCTTTCGGGCCATTAATGTCCGGCGTTGGCCAGAACGAGGCCAACAGCGTTGCCCGCACCTTCCTGTCACTGGTGGGGTTGGCCGCGTTCGAGAAAGCTTACCCAAACACACTGTCCGGGGGCATGCAGCAAAGAGTGGGCATTGCCCGCGCCCTGGCCAACTACCCCAGTGTCTTGCTGATGGATGAGCCATTCGGGGCCCTGGACGCCCAGACCCGCATCATGATGCAGGAGAACCTGCTGGATATCTGGCGGGAGTTCCGCAACACCGTCGTGTTCGTTACCCACGATATCGATGAAGCGGTGTTCCTGTCAGACCGGATCGTGGTGATGAGTGCCAGCCCGGGACGGATCATTGCCGACATCGATGTGGAGTTGCCCAGGCCCAGAGAACAGGCCCTGCTGACCAGCCCCGAGTTCATGGCCCTTAAACGCCAGTGCCTCGACCTGATTCGACAGGAAACACTCAATGCCTTCAAGCAACAGAACAGTGCGAGGTGAACCCATGAGCTATCCGGGCCTGACTTCGCCTGAACTCGCCATAACCTGTCATAACAACCGGGAGAATGCTCGGTGACCAACGTGACCCAAATGATGGCAGGGCACTCACCGCTGCCACTGTACGTTCAGATTCGTGACAGCCTGCGTCGACAGATTCTCAATGGCACCTACCAAGTGCACGAGAGACTGCCCTCGGAAACCACAATGATGAACACCTTTGGAGTCAGCCGGATCACCATCCGCCAGGCCCTGCGAGACCTCCATAATGAAGGCCTGGTGTTCAGCGCCCAGGGCAAGGGCACGTTCGTCAGCAAACCCAAGGCGGTACAGAACGTCCAGCGCCTGGAAGGCTTCGGTGAAGCCATGGCGGCGCAAGGCTATGAGGCCTCTGCACGGGTGCTCAGCATCCAGCAAATGAAGGCACCCAAAGCCGTGGCTGCCGCGCTGGATCTTCAGCCGGGGGAAGAGGTTGTCGAGGTCAAACGGGTGAGATACCTCAACCGCTCACCGGTGTGCATCGACGACAGCTATTTCCCCATGGACATCGGACAAAAGTTGTTCGGCCTGGATCTGTCCGGCGACATCTTTCCGTTGCTGGAAAACTTCTTCGGCATCCCGCTGGGCGGTGCCGATATTGGCCTGGACGCCATCCTCGCAGACGAGGATGCCCAGAAATACCTCAACCTGAAAACCGGCGAAGCCATCCTGCGGGTTGAACGCCTGACCCACAATCAGGAAGGGCGTCCCATCGATTTCGAATACCTCTGCTACCGCGGTGATTCATTCAAATATCAGTTCCGGATTGACCGGAAATAGGAGCGCACCATGAAAATCAATGACATTCCTGTGATCGAAACCGACGTTCTGGTGATCGGTGGTGGCACTGCCGGCCCGATGGCGGCCGTGACCGCCAAGGAACAGGACCCCAGCCTCAACGTCATGCTGCTGGAGAAGGCCAACGTGAAACGTTCCGGCGCTATCTGTATGGGCATGGACGGCCTGAATAACGCCGTGGTGCCAGGACACGCCACGCCCGAGCAATACGTGAAGGAAATCACGATCGCCAATGACGGCATTGTGCACCAGCCTGCGTTGATGGCTTACGCCACCCGGTCATTCCCGATGATCGAAAAACTGGATTCGTGGGGTGTGCACTTCCAGAAAGACGAAACCGGCGACTACGACATGAAAAAGGTCCACCACCTGGGCACCTACGTGCTGCCCATGCCGGAGGGCCACAACGTCAAGAAAATTCTGTATCGCCGGCTGCGCCGTAACCGGGTGCAGATTGAAAACCGCTTTACTGCGACTCGTCTGCTGAAAGATCCGGACGGCAAGATTGCCGGCATGATCGGCGTCAACACCCGCACGGCAGAACCCATCATCATCCGCGCCAAAGCGGTGATCATGGCCACCGGCGCAGCCGGACGTCTGGGCCTGCCCACTTCGGGGTACCTGTTCGGCACCTACGAAAACCCGGCCAACAACGGCGACGGCCATGCCATGGCTTACCACGCCGGGGCAGACCTGGCGAACCTGGAATGCTACCAGATAAACCCTTTGCTGAAGGATTACAACGGCCCGGCCTGCGCCTACGTCACCGGTCCGCTCGGTGGCTTCACCGCCAATGCCTTTGGCGAGCGCTTTATCGAGTGTGACTACTGGTCCGGCCAGATGATGCTGGAATTTTTCAAGGAGCTCGAATCCGGCACCGGCCCGGTGTTCCTGAAGCTGGACCATCTGGCAGAAGAAACCATCAGCGAAATCGAGACCGTTCTGCACACCAACGAACGCCCGTCTCGGGGTCGATTCCACGAGGGTCGTGACGTTAATTACCGTGAGAGCATGGTGGAAATGCACATCTCCGAGGTCGGGTTCTGCTCCGGCCACTCGGCGTCCGGCGTGTGGACCGATGAAACCGGTGCCACTACCGTGCCCGGCCTCTACTGCGCCGGCGACATGGCCAGCGTGGCCCACAACTACATGCTTGGTGCCTTCGTTTACGGCCAGATCTGCGGCGAGAGTGCCGTTGAATTCGTCAAATCACGGAGCGAGCCCAAGCTTGATGAAGACTTCATCAACAAGGAGCTGGAGCGCATCCAGGCGCCGATGAAACTGACCGATGGCATTCCTCCTGAGCAGATGGAATACAAGGTCCGCCGACTAGTGAATGACTATCTTCAGCCGCCAAAAGTCACCAAAAAAATGGAGATCGGGCTGGAACGGATTCTCGCCGTGCGGGCAGACCTTCCGCAACTCTGTGCCCGTGATCCCCACGAGCTGCTGCGGGCGATGGAAGTGCAGTCCATTATCGACTGCGCCGAAATGGCCGCGCGCGCATCTCTCTACCGCACCGAATCCCGCTGGGGGCTCTATCACTACCGTGTGGACTACCCGGAACAGAATGACAGCGAGTGGTTCTATCACAGCCGCCTGTTCAAGGACGACAACGGTGAGATGGCCAGCGGCAAGCGGCCTATTGCGGATTACCTGGTACCTCTTGGGGAGGAAAAAGACGCCTACCGGAAGATGCGGGTCCAGAAAGCCGCAAACGAATAACACAACTGAGCGGGAGCCGGATAGCAGGCACCCGCTGATCAAGAATTTTCTGACGAGAAAGGAGCATCAATATGCCTATTGCCAATCACCACTCAAGCGTCCCCGTGATAGTGGACGAGGAAAAATGCATCGCCGACAAGGGCTGCACCGTGTGCATCGACGTGTGTCCGCTGGATGTGCTGTGGATCAACGAGGAAACCGGCAAGGCCCACATGAAATACGACGAGTGCTGGTACTGCATGCCCTGTGAGGCGGACTGCCCCACAGATGCTGTGACCGTCAACATTCCCTACCTGCTGCGCTGAGGTGAGCCATGAAAACCTACGACGATCCCGAACTACAGGCTATTGCCGTAAAACTCACCTCTGACGACCCGGGCATTCGCCGGGTCGCGGTCATGTCGCTGGTGGACTCCGGCGAGCCGGAAGCCGTGGAATTGGTGATTCATGCCCTTCAGGACTCGAACACCGAAGTGCGTCAGGAAGCTGCGAAAGTGGTGGATGAGTTTGATGCCGCCGATATGGCGGACGCGCTGATCGCTGCCCTCAGCGACGGCGACGAGGTGGTACGCAACAGCGCCGCCCACGCTCTGGCTGACCTGAAGGACCCGGCCGCGGCGGAACCATTACTCGAAGCCCTGGAAAACAGCACCGACGGCTTTGTGGTGTCCGGCATCCTGCGGGCCCTCAAGCCTCTGCGGATTCACGGCGCCCAGGGCCCCGCGCTGAAACGACTTGGAGACAGCGATGCCCGGGTGCGCCGTGAGGCCGTGGGAGTTCTTGGCTGGCTGAAGCAGCCGGAAAACCTGCCTGCCCTGGTGGAAACCGCCCAGCACGATGAAGATCCCGAGGTGCGCCGGGCCGCCACCGGCGCCCTGGTTTACGCCAGCCCGCAACAGGTGGGTCAGGCGCTGATTGGCCTGTTGCAAGACAAGCACTGGCAGGTGCGCTGCGAGGCCGCTAACAGCATTGGCAAGCTGGACCATCAGGCGGCTGTGCAGCCGCTGATGGACGCCACCAAAAAAGATGAGCTATGGCAGGTTCGTGAAAAGGCCGTGGATGCACTTGGCAAGCTGGGTTCAACAGATTCTATTCCAGTGCTCGGCGAGTGCTCCATGGATGCCATGAGCAACCTGCGCAAGGCAGCGATCGGAGCGTTGGGAGCCATTGCCCACAGCGACTGTCGTCCCTTTGTGGAGGGTGCCCTGGAAGACCAGGACCCGGACGTTCGCAAACTGGCCCGCTGGGCCATCTCAAAACTGGACGCTGCGGCCTGATCCATCGGCCAGCCCTTGTGAACGGGCTGGCCGGCGACCGCCGTCTGCAAGGAGACTGACATGACCTTTGTTGTCACCGAAAACTGCATCCGCTGCAAATACACCGACTGTGTCGATGTCTGCCCCACGGACTGTTTTCACGAAGGCCCGAACTTTCTGGTGATCAATCCCGAAACCTGCATTGACTGCAGCCTTTGTGTTGCCGAGTGCCCGGCCGAGGCCATTTTCGACGAAAAAGATCTGCCCGAAGATCAACGCCATTTCACTCAGCTGAACGCTGATCTGGCGGAGTTCTGGCCGGTCATTGACTCCACCTCTGCGCCCATGCCGGAAGCCGAGGAATGGGTGGATCAGCCCGACAAGCTGCAATATCTCGAACGCTGAACTTAGCCCTGACTTGTCATAACGAGTTGTCATAACGAGTTGTCAGAACACGGAGGCCATAATGTCTGGACAGACCCTGGTAGAACCACCCAAAGAAGTCCGCCTGAAAAGCAAACTCAACGAGCTGGAACTGAGCTGGCCCGATGGCCTGACCTCGCGGCTGAGCTGTCTGGTTCTGCGCAGATCCTGTGCCTGCTCCCACTGCACCCAGGCCAAACGCACGGGGCGCCTGAGCCTGATCGACGCGGATATCCGCGTGGAACGGGTGGAGCTTTCTGGCGTCAGCGGCCTGCAGTTTTTCTTCAGCGATGGCCATTACCGGGGCCTGTATCCCTGGGCCTTTCTGCGTGAACTGAGCGAGCAAGCGTCATGAACCAGACTCTGCGTGCCCTGGACACTCACTGGTGGGCACCGGCCCGGCTTCGCTACCCGGGAACCGCGCTGTGCGTGGTGTTGGCCCTTGCCGGTAGCTTCCTGGCCAATCATTACGGCGCACCTGCGCTGGTGCTGGTGCTGCTGCTGGGGTTCGGTTTTGCCAGCCAGGCCACCGACCCCCGGCTTCAGCCTGGCGTAGCCTTTTGTAGCCGCCAGGTCCTGCGTATTGGCATCGCATTCCTGGGCGCACGTATCGGCGTGGAACAACTGATGACCGTTGGCAGCCTGCCCCTGCTGATGGTGCTTACCTGCGTACCCATTACCATTGGCTCGGCGCTGTTGCTGGGCCGCTGGCTGGGCTTGCCTACCCTGCAAAGCCTGGTGGCCGGTGTGGCGGTGGCTATATGCGGCGTGTCTGCAGCCGTGGCCGTGGCCGCCGTGATTCCCCAGGGCAAACTGGAAGACCGTCGACTGCTCGGCGTCGTGGTAGGCGTCACCGCTCTTGGCACCCTCAGCATGCTTGCGCTGCCGCCGCTGTTTTCCACACTCGGTTACAACGAGACGCAAACCGGGCTATTGCTGGGCGCCAGTATTCACGATGTGGCCCAGGCCGCCGGCGCCGGTTATCTGGTGTCGAATACCGCAGGCGACATCGCCACGCTCACCAAACTGTTGCGGGTAGCCTTACTGGCACCGCTGGTTCTGCTGCTGGGCGCACTGTTGAACCGCAACAACAGCGGCAAGGCTGAACACCCCTGGTTTCTGCTGGGGTTCATCGCCCTGTTCGGCATGAACAGCCTGGGCTGGTTGCCAGAGGATCTGCGCGACGCCCTGACCGCTGCATCCAAGGCCTGCCTGCTGATCACCATGGCAGCGCTAGGCATGCGTACCAGCCTGCCGTCCCTGATCGCTCAGGGGTGGCGACCGTTTGCACTGCTGGCCATGCTCAGCACCTTGCTGATTATCACAGCCATGACATCTATGGCGACTTTTTCCCTTTAAACATTTATCGATAAGGCCAATACGGAGGACTATCCCATGGCTGCACTTGGAACCGAAAACGTCATCAGCGTTCATCACTGGAACGACACTCTGTTTAGTTTCAGAACCACCCGCGACCAGAGCCTGCGCTTTGAGAACGGCCATTTCGTGATGATTGGTCTGCCGGTAGAGGGCAAACCGCTGCTTCGCGCCTACAGCATTGTCAGCGCGAACCATGAAGACTACCTGGAATTTCTGAGCATCAAGGTTCAGGACGGCCCGCTGACCTCCCGCCTTCAGCACCTGAAGAAAGGCGACTCGCTGTTTGTTGGCCGCAAGCCGGTGGGCACACTGGTGATGGCCGACCTGAACCCGGGCAAAAACCTTTACCTTTTCGGCACGGGCACTGGCCTGGCTCCGTTCATGAGCATCATCCGCGATCCGGAAACCTACGACATTTTTGACAAGGTGATACTGGTGCATTGCGTGCGCGAAGTCAGCGAGCTGGCCTATCACGACTACCTCACCAGCGAACTGCCCGGCCACGAATTTCTGGCGGAAATCATTGGCGACAAGCTGATCTATCACCCCACGGTTACCCGTGAGCCTTACCGCAATCAGGGCCGCATAACCACCCTGATCGAATCCGGCCAGCTCGCCAAAGACATCGGCCTGGCGCCACTGAATCCCGAAACCGACCGAGCCATGCTCTGCGGCAGCCCGGCAATGCTTAAAGACCTCAAGGCAATGCTTGATAAAGAGGGATTCAAGGCATCGCCGCAGCAGGGGGTACGGGGCGATTACGTGATTGAACGCGCCTTTGTAGAGCAATAGTCGAGCAATAACAGGAGCAATGACCATGTCCAGTTCAGTGTCCGATTTTCCTGGCCAGCAACAAAAAGGCCAGCCTCCGGAGCACAAAGCCGTGCCCGGTGTGAAACACCTGATTGCCGTCGCCTCCGGTAAGGGCGGCGTCGGCAAATCCACAACCACCACTAACCTCGCCCTGGCGCTCGCCAGCACTGGTGCCCGGGTAGGCATTCTGGATGCCGATCTATACGGCCCCAGCCAGCCCCGGATGCTGGGACTGAAAGGCATGCCCGACAGCCCCGATGGAAAAATCCTGGAACCCATGATTGGCCACGGTATCCAGACCATGTCCATCGGTTTTCTGGTGGATGACGAGTCGCCGATTATATGGCGCGGCCCAATGATCACCCAGGCGCTGACACGGCTGGTGTACCAGACCCGCTGGGACAACCTGGACTACCTGATTATGGACATGCCCCCGGGCACCGGCGACATCCACCTGACCATGGCCCAGCGCATGCCCGTCTCCGGCGCGGTGATCGTTACCACCCCCCAGGACATTGCCCTGCTGGACGCTCTCAAGGGTTTGAAGATGTTCGAAAAGGTGAACGTACCGGTGCTCGGCATTATCGAAAACATGAGCACCCACGTCTGCAGCGAATGCGGCCATGAAGAGCACATTTTCGGAGAGGGCGGCGCAAGGAAAATGTCAGAGGAAGCCGGGATAGAACTGCTCGGAGAACTACCGCTGGATATCCGGATCCGAACCGGCTCCGATTCTGGCCAGCCGGTGATGGTGACCGATCCCGAGGGCACTCTGGCCGCGGCCTACCGATCAATCGCCACTCGTATCCTGAGTGAGATTGTGGCATCGGAAGACGCGAAAAGCGTCCGCACACAAGCCATGCCCACTATCGTGATGGACTAATATCGTGATGGAGTAACAGTCGCAGGCATTCTAGCGAGGGCGTAGCCTGGGAAGTCTGCAGGGGAAAGCGTAACGTAAACCCTGACAGACTTTTCAGGCTTCTTCCCGGCACCATCAAAACGCCATGCACAAAAAGCCCCACCTTCCCGACAAAATCTGTCCGGTCTGTCTTCGCCCCACGACCACGCCCTCTGATGGCCAGCAAGCTGGGTGAGCCAGTTATCCCGCTGTACGTTGTCGAAGACGGTTATTTGTCAAAAATCAGCGTTGATAATTTTCAGGCCCAGAACCGCCAGCGTTGACAGCATCAGCAGGGTTGTTATCAGATCGAAGAGCAGGGTCGGCAGCCGATTGATCAGAAGCTGCCCGACAAACAGGCCGCCGAGCGTGGGGGCCAGATAGAACACCACGTTGTCCAGCACGTTCTGGGAAAGCCCGTTCAGCAACACCGAAATAATCAGCATGCCGCTGTAAGAGCCCACCATCAGAGCGAACATGGTTGCCCGCACCCGGGCTGGTGTATGTCCCTTGCCCCTCAGAAAAATCAGCGCCAAGGGGCCGGGCATGGCCAGGGTTGCACTCATCGCACCGGATGCCATGCCGTACATCAGGCCAGCCAGACCGCGTGAAGGTTGCAGTTCTGCCGACCCGGTCGGCCCAGCGGTTTGCATCAGCGCACTGACATACCGGACCAGCGAGTAACCCAGGGCAACCAGGGCTGCCAGCCGGATACCGGTGATCGGTAACATCAGCAGCAACGCACTCCCCAGCAGCAGACCGATCCCACTGCCGGCGGCAAGCCTGGCCAGTTCTTCCGGCACAATATGCCAGCGCACAAAAGGGGCGATGGCCCCCACCACAATCAGGGTCAGAGTGCCGGTAATCTGTATGGCATCCACCGGTTCGTGAAACGCCAGCAACATCGGAGCGACAATCAAACCAAAACCCAACCCTGTCGTGGTCTGCACCAGTGCACCCAGAAAACAAACCACCAGAATCAATATTTCCATCGACATAGTCGGTCCTAAAACGTGCTCAGGCTTTCAGCACGGATGCTTTCCTTCAGCTGCTGGAAAAGCGGCATCGGTGACATGTTTACATCGCTGAGTTGATTTTCCATACCGTCTAATTGCAACTTGTTATAACCAGTTACATTAAGTGTGCATGGTCTGTGCCAGACTTATTAATCCATTACCTTTCAGTATCATAGGAATATTTCGTCATTCTGGCTTTGCTTCGAAAGTGCGCTACTCTGAGACAAAATTCGGGGGCTGGCACTTTTTATGTGCGTCTTTTCTCGTCAGATGCCGTCGGGCCGGGTAACCTATTCTAATTACGGACCAAAGAAGACGAGCATGGCAGTATTTCACCCCGGCATTGGCAGGTTCTTGTGGCTGAGTCAGTGCGCCCCCTGCCCGTGAACCGGCACTGACTGAGACTAGTGGCGAGCCTTTGCTGGAACCCTTCTCATCCACAACTTCTCTGTCACCGGACTGGGACGTGCTGAAGTTTCTCAACATCGCCCGCATGAGCCAGTACTGACTGGTTCAGAACAGCGGTGAGCAGGTCGAGCAGACCTGCTGGTAAGGAAAGACATCCAGCAAACTGAATACTCCGTGTCCGAATATGAAGGTTTTCATCTGCTTTCCCACTTCTTCTCCCGACCCCTGGGAAGGATCGGTAATGAGCTTTTGCGATAGTAACCCGGGCTCTGCCCGTCCAGTGGTATACCAGCCTTATGCTGAGAATAGACCACTTCACCATCAATCAGCCACTCCACCTTTTTTTCACAATCACTGCCCCACAGAGAAAACCTTAGTGATAGATTACTCAACATATCAATGTGTTATCTACATAATAAAGGTGATTGCATATCCCTTGGTCGCAGGTTCGAGTCTTGCTGGGCCCACCATTATTTTCAAAGACTTAGCCCACCACTGCGTGGGCTTTGCTATTTCTGGGCCACCCTATGGAGCGCTCATAGGACACCAGTCAAGGTGGTAATATTGCCGCCTTGAGTGAGGT
>Ga0307972_1000114_pt1 | contig 43087 bp, 32 predicted proteins | sample OrgLakmetagen780_FD_201848 | JGI IMG/M metagenome (GOLD analysis project Ga0307972, IMG submission 201848) | Saline water microbial communities from Organic Lake, Antarctica - #780 | ecosystem: Environmental > Aquatic > Non-marine Saline and Alkaline > Saline | place: Antarctica: Organic Lake...
CGCCGACCGAAAAGACATTGTTACCGCTTACATCATAGCCCGCTCCGCCCCAACGAACGCCGAGGTCTTCTGAAACGTTGGTCGTAGCACGAACGAGTCGGGCTTCAATAGAAACCTGACGTACGGGTACGTCCCAGGTCGTCACCAGGCGCCGGATTTCATCCAGCTTCTGTGCTGACTCACGGACACTGATGGTGTTGGTGCGGGGATCAGAGGAAACGAAACCCCGCGAGGAGATAAGCTCTTCGTCCGCCTGAATCAAGTCGACCACATCTGCCGCTTTCGCATAGTTCACCTGAATGATGTCCAGACGAACCGGCGCCAGCTCTGCAATCTGCTTGTTGGTTTCAAGCTCAAGCCGCTCGCGGGCCGCGATTTCATCAGCTGGAGCAACAAGCAAAACGTTACCGATCTGGCGCTTGTCGAGGCCCTTGGTCTTGAGAATAAGGTCGAGAGCCTGATCCCAGGGTACGTTCTGAAGGCGCAGAGTAATGCTGCCGTTGACGGTATCGCTGGCAACCAGATTCAGCCCGGTAAAGTCGGCAATCAGCTGCAGCACAGAGCGCACCTCAATGTCCTGGAAATTCAGGGACAGCTTGTCACCCGTGTAAGGAAACTTTTCTTCGCGACGGGACTCGGCTTCCTGCTCCGTGAGCCTTTCAACGCTCACCGTAAATTCGGTACCCGACTGATAAGCGATATAGTCGTAGCTGCCTTCCGGTCGTATCTCAACGACCGCACTGCCGTTTTCGACAAAGGTGTCAATCCTGGTGACCGGCGTTGCGAAATCGGTCACGTCGAGCCGCCGCCGAAGGTTCTCCGGGACTGCCAACTGGTCCATGGTCAGCCGGATCTTGCCACCAAGTTCCGAGAGATCGACGGCCGCATTGGCACTGCCAAGATCGATGATTACTCGGCCTTCTCCGTCTTTACCGCGACGGAAGTCAACGCCAGCCAGCTCATTCGGGGCAGTTGCGGGCCCGGCCATGGAACTGGCAGAGCTGGTCGACGACGTTGCGGACGAGGACGCCATTGCCGGCGAAGAGGAATCAGTCCCGATGGTCATGACCAGCTGGTTCTGCTCACGCACAGTATCGTACGGCACCAACTGCGAGAGATTAAAAATGAGACGCGTACGATCCTTGGTCTCGACAACGGTCATGCTTTGAGCGTTACCAGAACCAAGAGATATGTTGCGCGAACCCAGACCGCTGACTGTGTCTTTGAGATCTACCGCAATTCGCGCAGGGCGCTCAATCGTGTAGCCCGACGGCTCCGGAGGGGTTCCATCAAATGACAGAGTCACCTCTGTTCGATCGCCGGAAAGCGACGAAAACGACACGTCTTCCAGCGTGACCGCATGGGCCAGGCCGGAGAACAACCCAAGAGCAACCACGCTGACGTATACATTGAGTTTTCTAAACATCGCTAGCCTCGACCCTGAACTTTTTTGTTCGTGCATGTTTCTTTCACTATTCATTGTGCCGCTCCTTAGCCTTGCGTCTCACCGTCCAGCGATAGCGAGCGAGGACGCTCAACCCATCCACCACGGCCATTGGGAACGATCTCGATCAACTCGATCCGGGTTTCATTAACGCCAATGATCCGGCCATAATTCTGCCCCATGTAATTGCCGGTTCTGACCCGATGAATGCCGCCAGAATTGTCCCTGATCAGCGCGAACGGGCTCTGTGACTCATCACTGACCACATTGCTGAGCGTTCCAACCATCGTGAGTTCTTTAAGCCCGAAATTTTCAAGCACCTCTTTTGGCCGATCCAGGTCAGGCTCGATATCACTGGCCGGTTGCTCATCCATCATGGTGAGCTGAACGTCTACCGGTGGCTCGAATGGTGCCCTGCGATCGGCCGCGGAGTAGGTAAAGGCCTCATAAGACTTGAACTCAGGAAGCGGTTCGACAAATCCTCTCGGCTTTGCCCGGGTTTCCGCCATGAACTGATCAAGATCGGAAAACCCGCTTCCCTGGGAACAGGCCGTCAGCAACGTCATCAAGCCAACAACAAAACAGGTTTTTACTGCATGCTTCAAATTCATGCTCACTCCCCTGCCCTGTATCGATAGGTACGCGCCAGAACCTGCATGTTCAGCCGCTCTCCATCACCGGAAACCGGCGAAATGCTGAGGTCGTGCAGCGTAACAATCCGGGGCAAGCCGGCAACGCTGCTCACAAAAGTCGCCAGCTCATGGTAGGTACCGGCGACCCGAATATTGATAGGCAGCTCAGAATAGAAATCCCGCTGACGCTCACCCTGCAGCTGCACTTCCTGAAGGTCCAGGCCGCTGCCCAGAGCCGTATTGGTGATATCCTCCAACAAGCCGGGCACCTCGGTTTCACTCGGCAACTGGCGCACCAAAGCTCCGAAAGTTTCCTCCATTTCCACCATCTGAGATTTAAAAACCTCCAGGTTGGCTACCTGGTAGGCCTTATTCTCATAGCGCTCCCGGAGTTGCTGCTCTTCCTGCTTGACCCTATCAAGTGCCACATACTGGTCCTTGATGAAAAACCAGTACCCGCCACCCAGGAAAAGACCGAAGACGATCAGAGCCACGATGGCCTTGACGGGTGCAGGCCAGATCCCGGCGTTGTTGATATCAAGGTCATTGATATCGAAATCATTCAGTTTCTGCATGGAGTCCGCGAGGCTCATTATTCGTTCTCCCCTTCGGGCTCTGGCGTCTTCTGCTCAACTGTCAGGTTGAACTGACTGTAGCCTGCTCGACGACTATCGGCGGACGCAACGTTTGACAGATTTGGCGTTGTGAACCATTCGGATTCTTCAAATCGGCGCATAAGCGATGAAATCCGGCTATTGGACTCGGACATCCCCACAATACTGAGCTGATCGTTACGCTTGTTCAGCTCCGTGTAATAGAGGCTATCAGGAAGCGTTCTGACCAGTTCATCGAAAACGCGCACAATAACCGGCCGCTTACCCTGCAGATCCTGAATGACCTCCATACGGGCGAGAAGCTCGTCGCGCTTGCGCTTGAGATCTTCAATTTCTTTGATCTGCTTATCCAGCTGTTTGGTCGCAGTCTGAATGTAAGAGTTGCGGGATTCCTGATAGGCAATCCTGCTGTCCATGTCACTCTTCCAGAGAAAAGCCAAACCGGCCGCAATGATAGCGGCGCCGAGTATCATGACAACGAACTGCTGCTGCTTTTCGGCCCTGAGCTCTTCGCGCCAGGGTCTGAGGTTAATCTTTGCCATTAGTCAAAGCTCCTCATTGCCAGGCCGCATGCAATCATCAGCGATGGGGCGTCATTACTTAAAGACGACGCATTTACCCGGGAGCCGATCGCCATATCTGCGAAAGGATTTGCGACCAGGGTTGGCGTACCGGTTTTGTCCTCTACCATTTCTGTGAGGCCTTGAATAGAAGCTGTGCCACCGGCAAGAACCACATAATCCACCGCGTTGTACTGGCTCGCACCAAAGAAAAATTGCAGCGCACGGGCGGCCTGCTGAACGACGGCTTCGCGGAACGGCGTCAACACCTCAGATTCATAGTCGTCTGGTAGTCCGCCCTGTTTTTTCGCAAGGCCGGCTTCCTCAAGGGACAGGCCATAGCGCCGCTGAATTTCTTCAGTCAGCTGTTTTCCGCCGAAGATCTGCTCGCGGGTGTACACTGTTTTCCCTTCAGCAAGAACGCTCAGCGTGGTCATGGTTGCACCAACATCCACTATGGCAACGACTAACTCCTCACCCTGCGAGTCAAGCTGCGATTCGATGAGAGAATAGGCGCGTTCAAGCGCGTAAGCCTCGACATCTACAACCTTGGTCGACAGGGACGCAATTTCCAGAGCGTCTTCCCGAATATCAACATTCTCTTTCCGGCAGGCAGCCAGCAACACATCTACCTGATCCGGATTGGTTTCGGAAGGACCCTGCACCTCGAAGTCGATGGCCACTTCGTCCAGCGGGTAAGGTATGTACTGGTCGGCTTCCAGAGTGATCTGGTCTTCCATTTCAAACTCGTTGAGACCACCGTCCATCTGGATAAGCTTGGTGATCACCGCAGAACCGGAAACGGCGACCGCAACCTGTTTCACACCGGTGCGAGCTTTCGAGGCGACGCGTTTCAGCACCTCACCGACCGCTTCGACATCCGTGATATTTTTTTCTACGACGGCGTTTGCCGGCAATGGCTCAACCGCATAGCTTTCGACCTTGTAACGGTCGCCCTGCTTCGATAGTTCCAGTAGCTTGACTGAGCTGGAACTGATGTCCAATCCCAGAACCGCACTGGATTTTTTTCCTAACAATCCGAACACTGGCTCACCCTATACCTGGTTACACGCACCGGGTCATGAATGGTTTATTAAAACCGTTTCATATGTGTTTTTTATTTAAGAGAATTTTTTTATCGTTCCGTCTACAATGCCCATTCTTATTTTACAATGAGCGTTGCTTGGCGGAGAAGTCTCTTCGTTCCTAAAGCAATTTCTCAAATGATAGACCTATATCCAACAGTTGTCAGAAAAAAATGTCTCATTTGTTACGTACATCTCGCCTATTTGCCTGGTTTTTTCTCATCGGCCTGAGCGTCTCCACGTTAATGGCATCCGGATTTTATCTGTACCTTCGGCCCGGATTGCCCGCGGTAGACCAGCTTCTCGACATCAAACTTCAGACCCCTCTCAGGGTCTACAGCGCAGACGACAGATTAATAGCAGAATTCGGTGAAAAGAGAAGGGCACCAGTCACAATCGAACAGATCCCTACAATTCAGTTACATGCCTTTCTGGCGGCTGAGGATGCCCGTTTTTACGAGCACTACGGGGTCGACATTAAAGGCCTGACGCGGGCTGCCATCGAACTGGTGTCTACCGGACAGATCCAGTCCGGCGGCAGCACCATCACAATGCAAGTTGCAAAAAATTACTTTTTGTCACGGGATAGGACGTTTATCCGGAAGTTCAACGAGATACTTCTGGCACTTCAGATTGAACGTGAACTCGACAAGAGCCGGATCCTCGAACTCTATCTGAACAAGATCTATCTGGGTAACCGCGCATACGGAATAGAGGCCGCAGCACAGGTTTATTACAACAAACCTGTGGCGGAGCTTTCCCTCGCTCAAATGGCAATGTTGGCCGGGCTGCCAAAAGCACCGTCATCATTCAACCCTATTGCCAACCCGGAGAGGGCAGGCGTCCGTCGCAACTGGATTCTAGGACGCATGCGCGACCTGGCCTACATTACCGAGGATGCCTATAAACTGGCATCACAAGCTCCCATTACCGCCAGCTACAATGCCCCTTCAACCGAAGTTGACGGGGATCACATTGCCGAAATGGCGCGCAACGAAATGGTCGAACGTTTCGGAGACGCGGCCTACACCGATGGTTACAGCATCACTCTCACCGTTGACAGCAAAAAACAGCAGCAGGCAACGACAGCCCTACGAGCAGGGCTCGAAGCTTACGATGAGCGCCATGGTTTCCGCGGTCCTGTCGGACAGGTCTCGGTCGACACCCTGGCCAACGACGACCTGGCAGGACTGATGGCAGGATACCCGAGAGTTGCCAGCCTTACTCCCGCCGTTGTGACTGCAGTGCAGGACAGTGACAATATCGCGGACATTTATGCGCGCACTCTTGGCAGCGCCATTATTCCCTTTGAAACCATGAAATGGGCCCGGCGTTACAAGACCGAAAACCTAACCGGGCCGGAGCCAGAGAAGCCGTCGGATGTCTTGAGTGTCGGAGACATCGTTTATGTGAAAACGATGGAAATCCAGACCCTTGACGTCAGCCCCGACGGCGCAACCAGTGAGACAATCCAGGCAGGCGGGAAGCTCAAGCTTGCGCTTTCCCAGATACCCAAAGCCCAGGGTGCCCTGATCTCATTGCGAGCCAAAACCGGTGCCGTCGAAGCCCTATCCGGGGGTTACAGCTTCAGCCAGACCAAATACAACAGGGCAATTCAGGCTCACCGCCAACCGGGCTCTACTTTCAAGCCGTTCCTGTATCTCAGTGCACTGGAGCAAGGAAGGACGCCAGCCACGATTTACAATGATGCGCCGATTGTTTTTGACGATGACGAACTGGAGACCACATGGCGACCCCAGAATTCGTCCGGCCAGTTCTATGGTCCGACCAGACTGAGAGAGGCGCTCTACCGATCTCGCAACTTGGTATCCGTCAGACTGCTTCGCGACCTCGGCATCGGCTCGACCATCGACTACCTTGATAAGCTTAAAATCCCGACGGAGGATATGCAGAAAGACCTGTCGCTATCGCTGGGTAGCGGCCAGTTGACTCCAATGGATCTGGCCCGGGGCTTTGCCGTGCTCGCCAACGGCGGTTATGACGTGCAGCCGTACTTCATAAAAAAGATCACCGACGTCAACGGTGACCCTCTCTACACGGCGCCCGAGACCATCCTTTGCGATGAGAACTGCGACCGGGAACCGGGCCCGACTGCCGAAAACGAGCCCAAAGCCAGACTGGCCGAGCGACTGGCAGACGAACGTTCCGTGTACATTCTGCACTCTATGATGCGGGATGTGATCAGATTGGGTACTGGCCGTCGCGCCCAGGCTCTGGGCCGTGATGACATCAGCGGTAAAACCGGCACGACCAACGAACAACGCGACACCTGGTTCAGCGGCTTTAACCACGACATCGCGACGACCGTCTGGGTGGGCTTTGACCAGCCAGCGCCACTGGGCCGCAACGAGTTTGGCGCCAGCACAGCGCTGCCCATCTGGCTTGACTACATGAAGACGGCACTGGCCGGAACACCCTCTTCGCTCATGCCGCGACCAAACGGCATCGTTAACGTCCGGATTGACCCCGAAACGGGAAAACGCGCTCGACCCGGCGAGCAAGGCGCCATGTTCGAGATATTCCGGGAAGAAGATGCACCGCCACCACTGGCCCCGGACAACGATTCGTCCGGCCGGGATGACAGCGGTGAAGGCGACTTTTCACGCCAGATTTTCTAATGCCCATAAAAAAACCGACGGCGGTAACCGTCGGTTTTTTGTGCCCGAACATCGATTAAATAATGTCTTCCATCGACTTCAGCGGGTAGTGCGCCGGGTAAGGATTACGGGCAACGCCGGAATCAACCGCTGCGCGCGCAACCGCCGCCGGTACCACTTCCAGCAAGCGCACATCCATTGGCTTCGGAATGATGTACTCCCGGCCGAACTCGAAGCTTTCTACGCCGTAGGCTTCACAGATTTCCTGAGGCACCGGCTCTTTCGCCAGCTCACGGATCGCGTGAACCGCCGCTACCTTCATTTCCTCGTTAATGGCTGTCGCACGAACGTCCAGCGCACCGCGGAAGATGAACGGGAAACCAAGCACGTTGTTTACCTGGTTCGGGTAGTCTGACCGGCCCGTCGCCATGATCAGGTCATCGCGGCAAGCGAGTGCCAGCTCAGGGCTGATCTCAGGATCCGGGTTCGAACAGGCAAAAACGATGGGGTTCGGCGCCATTTTTTTCAGCTGCTCGGCGGTAACCAGATCCGGGCCAGACAGCCCCAGGAATACATCAGCGCCGTCCATTGCATCGTCCAGAGTGCGACGATCTGTGTCGTTCGCAAACATCGCCTTGTACTGATTCAGGTCATCACGGCCAGCATGAATCACACCTTTACGATCCAGCATGAAGATGTTCTCGGACCGGACACCACAGCTAACCAGGAGCTTCATGCAGGCAATGGCCGCTGCGCCAGCACCCAGGCAAACCACTTTCGCTTCTTCAATTTTTTTGCCCTGAAGCTCCAGCGCATTGATCATGCCTGCGGCCGTAACGATGGCCGTTCCGTGCTGGTCATCGTGGAAGATCGGAACGCTGCATCTTTCAATCAGCGCACGCTCAATTTCAAAGCACTCCGGTGCCTTGATGTCTTCCAGATTGATACCACCGAACGTGTCAGCGATCCGCTCAACCGTTTCGATGAACGCCTCGGGGCTTTCGGAATTCACTTCGATATCAAAAACATCAATACCAGCAAAGCGCTTGAACAGTACGCCCTTGCCTTCCATAACCGGCTTGCTGGCCAGAGGACCGAGGTTTCCCAGGCCAAGAATTGCAGACCCGTCGGAAATGACCGCGACGAGGTTGCCTTTGCCAGTGTATTTGTACACGTTCTCCGGGTCCTTGGCGATCTCGCGGACCGGCGCTGCAACCCCTGGACTGTAGGCCAGCGAAAGATCGCGGGAAGTCTTGGTGGGCTTGGTGATTTCGACACTCAGCTTACCAGGCCGCGGCTTGGCGTGATATTCAAGGGCTGCTTCTTTCAGATCTTGAGACATTGCCACTGTTCCGTTTGTAACGTTCATTGAAAAAGGACCGCCGAGTCATCTCGGCAGAGCGCGACATTATGGCGCGAAGACCATCGACAGACAAGGCTTGGGTGCGCATTTTCCAGGCAGTCAATACGCCCTATTGCGTATGCCTGACCGCTCACTGAGCCGGCGCCACCTTATCGCAGACATAAAAAAAGCGCCGGCAGGCGCTTTTTTGGTTCGGACATCGGAATCAGGACTTCTTGCCACCGATTCTGCCGCCAAAACGCTTCTGGAAGCGATCGATACGGCCACCAGTGTCCATTACCTTCTGCTTGCCAGTGTAAAAAGGATGGCACTGGGAGCATACATCCAGTTGCAGATCCTGGGTAAAGGTCGAGCGTGTTTTGAATGAATTACCGCATGAACAGTTTGCCGTAATTTCTTCGTACTTGGGATGAATGCCTTCTTTCATGGAGAACCTCAGTCGGTCATGCCGCTACCAGATCGCGGGATCAGGATTGATCCGGGCGTCGGGCACCGCATATTTGAATCAAATGGGAAGACGGGGCACAATCATGCCCTGCCTGAAACAGGTCGCAAATAGTACTGGCAAATTGCGTTTCAGGCAAGCCTTTGTCACCACTGTCAAGCATTGTTACCGACGCTTTTTCTCCATGGGAGCCAGACGTGCCCCGCACCGCGCGCATCGCATTGAACCGTCCGCTCAGACGGCTGTTCGACTACCAGGTTCCGGAAGGAATGGTGATCACCTGTGGCCAACGAGTCACCGTGCCTTTTGGGCGCACAATCGCAACGGGCCTGATCGCCGCGATGGACACAACGCCGCCCGAGGGCATCACTCTCAAGACCATTCAGACGTGCTGTGATCAATGGCCGGCTCTGCCGCAAGAAACCTTTCGCCTGCTCAGTTGGGCATCCGACTACTATCAGCATCCCCTTGGCGAATGTCTGTTTACCGCCCTGCCGCCCGCGCTTCGACGGGGCCAGCCGGCTAAAGAAAAGGCCGACCCGCACTGGAAGACTCTAGCCGGCGAAGACGTTCTGCCAGCCAACGCGAGCAGACAGCGCGCCCTGATGACGTGGCTGGCCCGATACCCGGCAGGCGCTGCAACCCGCCAGATTATCCAGGCTGGCTTTTCTCACGCCCAGATCCGCAGCCTCAGAGACAAACAGCTGATTGAAGAAACCGAGGCGCCCAAAGTCGACGCTGTAAAAGCCCCGGCCCTGGCCGGCCCGCAGCTCTCCAAAGCTCAGCGCGAAGCAGCCGAACAGCTTTCAAAGCCCGGCAGCGGTTTCTTCACCACCCTGCTTTATGGAATAACCGGCAGCGGCAAAACCGAAATCTATCTGGATTATCTCAAACAGCACCTCGATGCCTCGGCCCAGGCCCTGGTGCTGGTGCCGGAAATCAACCTGACGCCGCAAACAGTCGCCCGCTTCGAACGCTATTTCGGGACTCGCGTCGCCGTCTGGCATTCGGCCCTTAACGACGCCCAGCGGCTTAATGCCTGGCTCAAGGTCCGAAACGGTGAGCCGATCATTCTGATTGGAACCCGATCGGCAGTCCTGCTCCCTTTCACCCGACTGAAAACCATCATCGTAGATGAAGAGCACGATAGTTCTTACAAACAGGGCGATGGTTTTCGCTACTCCGGTCGCGACACGGCGGTGTATCGCGGCTTCCTGAATAACTGCCCGGTTATTCTGGGGTCTGCAACCCCGTCGCTGGAATCCATTCACAATTGTCAGTCCGGCAAATACAAACTGGTAACGCTTGAAGAAAGGGCCGGAGCCGCAAAGCCCCCGGCCATCAAATTGCTTGATATTCGCAGTCGACCCTTACAGGCCGGATTATCCCGTGCGGCGCTGGACGCCATCCGCCGAACCCTCGACAACGGCCAACAGGCTCTGGTTTACGTCAACCGTCGGGGCTTTGCGCCGGTCATGATGTGCTTTGACTGCGGCCATATGGTGGAGTGCCCACGTTGCGACACGCGCCTGACCTTCCATCGTCGCGACAATGCCATGCGATGTCACCACTGCGACTACCAGATGGCCGCCACGGACATCTGCCCAAAATGCGACAGCGATGCGTTCAAGCCGGTTGGCCAGGGTACTGAACGCGCCGAAGACTTCCTTGCCGAGACCTTCCCCGACACGCCGATCGTCAGGGTAGACCGGGACAGTACCCAGCGAAAGGGCAGCATTCAGGCAATTCTCAAGCAAGTGAACAGCGGAAAACCCTGCATTCTTGTAGGCACGCAAATGTTAGCGAAAGGCCATGACTTTCCCGGCGTTACCATCGTGGTGGTCGTGAATGCCGACGGCGGGCTGTTCAGCGTCGATTTCCGGGCGCCGGAGCAGTTGGTGCAGACCCTGATACAGGTAAGCGGGCGCGCAGGCAGAGGCGAACACCCCGGCGACGTGTTGGTACAAACCTGCCACAGCGACCATCCGCTGCTGCAGTCCCTGTCCCGGGGCGACTATCTGCCCGTCGCCGATCAACTCCTGACTGAGCGAAAAACCGGCGCCCTGCCACCGTTCCGCGCGATGGCCATATTCCGGGCAGAAGCAAACAGCATGGAAAAAAGCCTCCAGGTGCTCGACCGCATCCGGCCACTGATCAGAAATGATCGGCTGGAGATGTGGGGGCCGTTACCGGCGCTCATTGCACGCCGGGCCGACAGACACCGGGCGCAACTGGTCCTGTTGTCTGAGCATCGAAAAGAACTGAACGCCATCCTGACCCGGACCTGTCAGACTCTTGATGAAACAAAGCTGCCGGGTGGCCTGAAATGGATGATTGATGTGGATCCCCAGGAAACCGGCTAGAACAGAGCCCACAGGGCAACGGGGTTTTGCTTGCCAGGCCCGTTTCCGCGATAATGCACTGCTTGATTTGTTGGCAGCGAGCCATGCTGCCCAAGATCCATTCTCTCGCAAACCGAGTCACCCGACAGCATGAAAGAGATCGTATCCGAGCTGCTTCAGTCCTCATTGGCAAGCCTCCAGTCCGAAGGTGTTCTTCCCGCAGACCAGACCTTCACCCCTCAGGTCGGCAACACGAAAGATAAAGCCCACGGCGACTACGCCTGCAATATTGCGCTGGTGGCGTCGAAAGCCGCCGGCTGCTCGCCCCGAAAACTGGCTGAAGCCCTGGTTCAACGGCTGCCGGAAAGTGCCGCCGTGGCGAAAGTGGATATTGCTGGCCCCGGGTTTATCAACTTTTTCATGAGCACCGCCAGCGCCTTTGAAGTGGTCGAGACCATACTGGAACAGGCCGAACAGTTCGGTCGCAATCAAAACGGCCAGGGTGAAAAGGTGCAGGTAGAGTTCGTATCCGCCAATCCGACCGGGCCATTGCACGTTGGCCACGGCCGGGGCGCTGCCATTGGCGACTGCCTCAGTCGCCTATTGGAAGCCAACGGCTATCGGGTAACCCGTGAGTTTTACTACAACGACGCCGGCGCGCAGATCAACAATCTTGCGCTGTCCGTTCAGGCCCGGGCAAAGGGGCTGACGCCGGACGACGAAGGCTGGCCGGATGACGGTTATCGCGGCGCTTACATTACCGATGTGGCCAATGCCTATCTCGCAGGCGAGACTGTCACTGCCGACGACCGGGAAGTCACCGGCAAGGCGAGTCCGGACGATCGAGCCGCCATTCAGGAATTTGCCATCGCCTACCTGAGACGAGAACAGGATCTGGATCTCAAAGCATTCGGCGTGGAATTCGACGTTTACTTCCTGGAATCATCGCTCTATGACGACGGCAAGGTAGAGGACACCGTCCACCGGCTTCGGGATAACGGTTACACCTACGAGCAGGACGGTGCCATGTGGCTGAAAACCACAGAATTCGGCGATGACAAGGACCGGGTCATGCGCAAGCAGGATGGCGGCTACACCTACTTCCTGCCGGACGTGGCGTACCACCTCGACAAGTGGCAGCGCGGCTTCACCACTGTCATTAACGAGCAAGGCGCTGACCACCACTCAACCGTGACCCGTGTCCGCGCCGGACTGCAGGCTCTGAATGCCGGCATTCCCAGCGGCTGGCCAGACTACGTCCTGCATCAGATGGTAATGGTGACCCGATCTGGCCAGGAAGTGAAGATCTCCAAGCGAGCCGGTAGCTATGTCACCGTGCGCGACCTGATTGACGAAGTGGGCCGCGATGCAACCCGCTTCTTTCTGGCCGCTCGCCGCGTCGACTCCCAGCTAACCTTTGACATTGACCTGGCCCGGTCGCAGACCAACGAAAACCCGGTCTACTACATTCAGTACGCCCACGCCCGGATATGCAGCGTGCTGCGTAAGCTGGAAGCAGACGGCGTCAGCCGGGGCCGTAACGAAAGCCTCGGAGACCTTTCATTGCTGACGCTGGACGAAGAGAAGGATCTGGCTAACCAACTGGCCCAATACCCGGAGCTGATCGCAAATTCGGCCAGGCTGCGCGAACCGCATCACGTGTCCAATTATCTCCGTGAGCTTGCTGGCCAGTTTCACACTTACTACAACGCCCACAAGGTATTGATTGAAGATACAGCCGTGCGCGACGCCAGGCTTTCTCTTTATCTTGCCGTTCGGCAAGTCATTGCCAACGGCCTTGACCTTCTAGGCGTTAGCGCGCCGGACGAGATGTAAGCATGTCGAGAGATTATTCCCGCAAGCCACAGAACGGTCGCCCGGCCAGCAAGTCCGTGGCCAAAGCCCAGAACGGAGGACTCTCGCTGAAATGGATTTTTTCACTGGCCACCGTGGGCGGTTTCGTCGGCTTTATCGTCTATCTCAACTCTCTGCCCGCACCCGACAGGACCGGCCCTTCGGCCCCCGGGCAGGAACAGGCTGATACTCAACAAACCCCGAAACAGGAATCCACGGAGAAAAAGCCCGGTTTCAAATTCTACGACATCCTGCCAGAGTCCGAATTGGTGCCGCCCAAAGTGGACGAGTACACGCCCGGCCCCGGCCAGACCACCTTTGATTATGTGGTACAGACCGGCTCGTTCAGAACTCGCACTGATGCCGAGCGACAGCGCGCGGAAATTGCTTTTCAGGGATTGCGAGCCCACGTCAGGCAGATAGACCTGGACGGTGGTAGCACCTGGTACCGGGTTAATGTCGGACCTTTTAATTCCCGCAGTCAAATGAACTCGGCCGTGGACAAGCTGGTTTCCATCAATATCGAGCCGCTGGTTCGCAAAGTGGCAAAAGAGCCGTCTGAAGAGTAATGGGGAAAGTCCTGCCTCACAGCGCTCTCAACGCCCTTGAAAACCCCAAGCCTGCCTCCATTACCTGAGGATACGTTCTAAATCAGGTAAGTGGAGCACGAATGACTACCATACTTTCTGTCCGCCGTGACAACGACGTTGCCATGGGCGGTGACGGCCAGGTATCTCTTGGCAACACCGTCATGAAAGGTAACGCCCGTAAAGTCCGCCGCCTTTATAACGGGCAGGTACTGGCCGGTTTCGCTGGCGGTACAGCAGACGCGTTCACCCTGTTCGAGCGATTTGAAGCCCAGCTTGAGAAGCATCAGGGTAACCTCACCAGGGCTGCGGTAGAGCTGGCGAAAGACTGGCGAACCGACCGTGCACTCCGACGCCTGGAAGCCCTTCTGGCGGTGGCAGACAAAACCGCATCGTTAATCATTACCGGCAACGGCGACGTCATTGAACCGGAAGAAGGCCTGATCGCTATAGGCTCGGGAGGGCCTTTCGCCCAGGCATCCGCCAGAGCACTGCTTGAGAATACCGAACTGAGCGCCCGGGACATTGTGGAGAAAGGCCTGGATATCGCGGCCGACATCTGTATCTACACCAACCACAACCGCACCCTCGAAACGCTCTCTGCCAACGACTGATCTGGAGCCCACATGTCTGCTATGACCCCCCGTGAAATAGTTCACGAGCTCAACAAACACATCGTCGGCCAGGAAGAAGCCAAACGCTCGGTGGCCATTGCACTGAGAAACCGCTGGCGCCGGATGCAACTCGATTCGGACCTGAGGGATGAGATCACTCCCAAAAACATCCTGATGATCGGCCCGACCGGCGTGGGTAAAACCGAAATTGCCCGGCGACTGGCCAAGCTTGCAGACGCCCCCTTCCTGAAAGTGGAAGCAACCAAGTTTACCGAAGTAGGCTATGTCGGACGCGATGTGGAATCCATCATCCGCGATCTGGCAGACATGGCTATCAAGATGCTGCGGGAAAAAGAAATGAAACGGCACGAACACCGGGCCGTGGATGCGGCCGAAGAGCGCATCCTGGACGCCCTTCTGCGGCCCCCGCGCGACCTTAAGGAAGAGAGCCAGCGCACCACGGATGACTCGTCAACCCGCCAGCTTTTCCGCAAAAAACTCCGTGAGGGAGAGCTGGACGACAAGGAAATAGAAGTTGACCTTCGCAACTCTGGTGCAGGCGTTGAGATAATGGCGCCGCCCGGCATGGAGGAAATGACCAGCCAGCTGCAGAACATGTTCTCGAGCATGTCCTCTGACAAACGCAAAACCCGCAAAATGAAAGTGGCGGATGCGCTGAAACAGGTTCAGGAAGAAGAGGCTGCCAAACTGGTCAACGAAGAAGAAATCAAACAGAAGGCTATTACGACCGTTGAGCAGAGCGGCATTGTGTTTATTGATGAAATCGACAAGGTGGCCAAGCGGTCTGAAAACACGTCTTCCGATGTCTCCCGTGAGGGCGTTCAACGGGATCTGCTTCCGCTGATCGAGGGCAGCACCGTAAGCACCAAGTATGGCTCGGTGCGCACGGACCACATTCTGTTTATCGCATCCGGCGCCTTTCACTTGTCCAAGCCTTCCGACCTGATTCCGGAGCTGCAGGGCCGTCTGCCCATCCGCGTTGAACTGCATGCCCTGACGCCCGATGACTTCAAACGTATCCTGACCGAACCCAACGCGTCACTGGTTCAGCAATACGAGGCTTTGATGGGCACCGAAGGCGTCAAACTGAGCTTTACGGAAGCGGCCATCACCCGCATTGCGGAAGTGGCCTACAAGGTGAACGAAACCACCGAGAATATTGGCGCGAGAAGGCTTCACACGGTTCTTGAGCGTCTGCTTGAAAGCCTGTCTTATGAAGCCGGTGATCAGGTGACGGAAGCCTTTGAAGTTACTGCGGAGTTTGTAGACGAGAAGCTTGGCGAACTGGCAGAGGACGAAGACCTCAGTCGGTACATTCTCTGATCCAGCTCTGATCGGGATTGCGGCAGCACTCCGGGCCAAGCGAGGCCGGGCGTTGCCGCAATCACCACGGGCTTACAAATCAGAGCGCTTTGCTGAACAGCTCGCTGACATTTCCCAGTCCTGATGCAATCCTGCCCTTCTGCGCGCGCTTCTTGCGGCCCTTGGCAACGTAGAGTGGCAGCATCTCCCCATACAAACTGGTACTGATTGTGCGCTGTTCGTCTTCAAGACGATCCCGGCGCAGGCGAATGCCGTATTTCGCCAGTTTTGGTTCCAGCTCATCGGCACGATTCAGCAGATCCCGACGAGTCATCTGGTAGGCGTGCTCGCAAACCATCCGCCGTGACTGGAAACTGAAGACGTTTGAGAAAAACAGCTTGGCGTCGTCGCGCGTCGGCTCGAAAAGCAGAATGTCCTTGTCCGGATAATCCCGCCCATACTGGGCGATACCTGACTGCATCCGCGAATAAACCATGGTACGAAACATTTGCGACAGCAGGTTGGGCATACCGGAACGAGTCAAATCCCCCGGCGCCATGCTGCCCGCCCGCACGGCCGAGCTGGCGTCGATGGGCACCTGCGGATTGACGGCAAATACCAGATCCGCCCCATCCTCAAACGCCACCGACGCGTGCAACCCTTTACGCAGTGTGCCATCCACGTAGTAGCGACCATCCACGGTGACCGGAACATAAAGCCCAGGCGACGACATACTGGCCTGAATGGCCTTGGAGATTGGCACATGGTCAAAGCCAGGCGCGCCAAAGCACACAGCTTCCGTGCTTTCCACATCTGCGGCAACGATATAGAGGCTGCGGCGCAGTTGGCGAAAATCATTGGTGCGACCAAGCATGTTGAACGCGCTTTGCAGATAGTCGTGCAGTCCCTCGTTATCAAACAGCCCCGCCGGGGCCGCGTCGGCGAGAATGGTCATCGCCTCCAGGAAACTCTGGTCGTAAGGGTTGCTGACGAAACGGCGAAGCGCCGTGGTCAGCAAGCCGGGTACTGCCAGCAATCGCCCGCCAAGTTCACGGAACGCGGGCCGGTAGAAAACTTCGGGATGGAAGGGGTGCACTTCTGCTTCGTTGCGCACAAAGATCCGGCAAAGTTGGGCCGTTGTCATCTGATTGGCAAGGTTCGCCGCGACAAAAGAGCCGGAATTGACACCAACATAGACATCGATGTTGTTAAAATCCAGGCCATCCAGCGCCTCATCCAGCGCTCGCAAAGCCCCGATTTCATATATACCACCCAACGGGCCACCGCCACCAAGGGCGAGACCGATTCGGGGGCCGGGCTTTATTGCCGTCGTCGTTGCTGCCATTCACTTTCCCCTTGCGGGTTTGATTGAACACTTAATAACCAAGTTAGCAACCGGATTTAGAGTTAACACCCTACTTTTGCCGCTTTTCAAACTTTACAGCGAGACGTCAGACAACCGGGGCACTGTTTCCTGCCTTTTCGCTGCGGCGCTTGCCGGCCGATCTGGATGGCCTGAGGTAACGACCAAAACCACCATTGCGCAGCGCAAGGTCCACACAACTCTTGATCACATGGGGAGAATCCAGCATCAACACGTCTTCCAGGAGCTGTACTGACCATTCCCGGCTGACGCTGCGGATGACCGATTTCACTTTTGGCAGGCTCGCAGCGTTCATCGACAAAGAGTCATAGCCCATCGCCATCAGCAGCAGCGCTCCACCCGGGTCACCCGCCAGCTCGCCACATATGCCGATCGGTTTACCGACAGAGTGAGCGTCCTGAGCAATTCGCACCAGCGCTTGCAGCACTGCCGGATGATAGGAATGGTAAAGCTGGGCAACCCGGGGGTTATTGCGGTCAACGGCCAACAGGTACTGGGTAAGGTCGTTGGAACCAACGGAAAGGAAGTCGACCCGGTCCGCCAGTTCACGTATCTGGTATACCGCTGCGGGAATCTCCACCATCACCCCGACCTTCGGCATGTGGATGTTGTAGCCCTCTTCCCTTACCTCGTGATAGACCCGGTAAACCAGATGCAGGGATTCCTCGACCTCTGAAACATTGCTGATCATCGGCAGCATGATCTGCAGGTTATTCAGCCCCTCGCTGGCCTTGAGCATCGCCCGGACCTGCACCAGGAATATCTCCGGGTGATCCAGAGTGACCCGGATCCCGCGCCAGCCCAGGAACGGGTTTTCTTCCTGAATCGGGAAATAGCTCAGCGCCTTATCACCGCCGATGTCCAGGGTGCGCATGGTCACCGGGCTGGGAGCAAAAGCCTCAAGCTGCTCGCGGTAATACTCCCGCTGCTCCTGCTCGGACGGAAACCGGTCCTTGATCATGAACGGCACTTCGGTGCGATAAAGGCCGATGCCTTCGGCGCCATGGCTCAGGGAGCGCACAACGTCGGTCATCAGACCGGTATTGACCAACAGGGACACCCGGTGGTTGTCCGTCGTTTCGCATGGCAGGTCCCGCAGAGCTTCGAGGCCACGGATAAGTTCGTTTTCCTCGTCGCAGATTTCCTGATAGTAATCCATCAGGTCCGCCGAGGGCGACGCGAATATCTGCCCCTCGAAACCATCTACGATCAGTTCCCGGCCATCAAGCTGGTTTACGGGAATATCCACCATGCCCATAACGGTCGGGACGCCCATGGCTCTGGCCAATATCGCCACGTGAGAGTTGCTGGAACCCTTGACCGACACCAGCCCCACAAGCTGTCCTTTAGGCACTTCACCCAGCATGGCCGGTGTCAGCTCTTCGCTGACGAGCACTGTTTTGTCCGGGTAGACAACGTCTTTTTGCTCGCCTTCTTGCAGGTGGGACAACAGACGACGCCCCAGGTCACGGATATCCACCGCCCGCTCCTGGAGGTAATGGTCGTCCATCATTTCAAAATGACGAATATACTGCTGAACCACCTGCTTGAGAGCACCCTGAGCCCAGAAACCCTCGCGGATACGGTTAGCCACTTCGCCCGGCATCGCATCGTCGCCCAGCATTCGCAGGTACACGTCAAATAACGCCTGCTCTTCCGGCCGAAGCTGGGAGGCGAGTCGCTCGGCAACCCGCTCTATATCCTCGCGAACGGCCGTGACCGCGCCATTGAACAGGGCCAGTTCGCCATCGATATCATCAGAAGGTTTTTCCGGAACGACATCGAGATCGGCCGCAGGGTAAACCACCACGCCCTGACCGATAGCAACGCCGGGCGAGCCGGGAACGCCGCTGAAACTGACGTCCTTCGCTTCTTCACCGGTCAGCGACAGACCACTGATAGCGCCGGTGGCTTCACTGTGTGCAATAACGCCGGCGAGTTGCGCCGACACCGTCACCAGAAACGCTTCTTCGCCCTCATTAAAACAACGGGAGCTTTCCCTTTGTTGCACCACAAGAACGCCCAGCACACGGCGATGGTGAATAATAGGCACGCCCAGAAACGAACGAAAACGCTCTTCTCCGGTTTCGGGAAAATAGCGATAACGGGGGTGAGAAGGGGCGTCCTCAAGATTGATCGGCTCTTCCCGGGCGCCGACAAGACCCACCAGACCCTCGGAATAACCCAGACTGACCTGCCCGACAGCCTGCTGATAGAGCCCTTCGGTAGCCATCAACACATAGCGGTTCGTGGCCGGGTCCAGCAGATAGACCGAGCACACCTCCGTGTCCATCGCTTTTTGGACACGTGAGACAATGACGTCCAGCGCCTCCTGCAGATCGCGGGCACTGTTCACTTCTTGAACGATATTTCGCAGAATGCTCAGCATGGTGGCTTCAATCCGTCACCTTTAATGGTCGCTCGCTCGCCCTGGTTGCTCACCCCGTTGCAGCTGCTCCATGTGATGGAACAGCCTCGGCGCAAGTTCTCTCAATGCCCGCCGGTATACCTCCCGTTTGAACGACACTACCTGCCCCAACGGATACCAATAGCTGACCCACTGCCAGCCGTCGAATTCAGGGGTGTTTGTGCCGTCGACGCGAACCTGTGCGTCTGGCGATAACATCCTCAGAAGGAACCATTTCTGTTTTTGTCCCACGCAAACCGGATGCGAGTTCTGTCGCACCATCCTCCGCGGGAGGCGATATCTCAACCAGCCCCGTGTGCAGCTGACGATTTCAACGTCGCTGGCCACCAGCCCGATTTCTTCTCCAAGCTCCCGATAGAGCGCCTCTTCCGGTGATTCATTCTGCTTGATTCCACCTTGAGGGAACTGCCAGGAGTCCTGTCCTATTCGCCTTGCCCAGAGGACTTCTCCCCTGTGATTGGCCAGAATGATTCCGACGTTGGGTCTGAAACCGTCTGAATCGATCACGGCACAGTCCTTTTAAGTCGGTTGGCTGATGTATATTTTATCGGCCAGAATTGTCCAAGTTGACCTCATTCTTACAGAAACCCAAGGGTACGGCAAACGGAGCCGTTGGCGGCATGTCATGGTAGAATCGCCCGCTTCTCATCAGCCCCGCATATCCGGAGGAACAAAACGTGACGCTTGCATTATTTGACCTTGATAACACCCTGCTGGCGGGGGACAGCGATCACGCATGGGGGGAGTTTCTGGTAGAAGAATCCATAGTCGACGCCGGGGACTATCAGCGGGCCAACGACCGCTTCTACCAGGAGTACCTGAACGGCGAACTGGATATCATGAGATATCTGAGCTTTGCGCTTCAGCCGTTGGCGCGCCATCGTATGCCCGACCTGTTGCGGTGGCGGGACCAGTTCATGGAGAAAAAAATTCGGCCGATGCTGCAGAAAAAAGCGGCCGACCTGCTGGATTACCACCGCAACCAGCAGCACACGATGATGATTATCACAGCCACCAATCGATTCGTAACCGAGCCAGTGGCCGAATTACTGGGCATAGAACATCTGATTGCCACCGAACCGGAACTGGTCAACGGCAGCTTCACTGGCGGTGTTGCCGGCATTCCGAGCTTTCAGCAGGGCAAAGTGGAACGCCTGAACGATTGGCTGCAAAGCACAGGGGAAACTCTGGACGGCGCCTGGTTTTACAGTGATTCCCACAACGACCTGCCACTACTCAGACAGGTTGCTCACCCGGTCGCCGTAGACCCGGACTCCAACCTGGAAGCCGTCGCCCGGGAAAATAGCTGGAAAATCATTAGCCTTCGAGACTGACCGCCTTACAGAAACCCGGTCAAGGACCTGACAAAACAGCTTTTAATGTAGTCCGTCTCCGGAATACCCGGAATAATCGGATGGTCAGGCGCCTGATGGCCCTGTTCCAGCAGTTGAACAAAACGATCAATCTTGCGGCCGCTGCTGCGGATAATGTCCGTCACCTTGTCTTGGGACAGGTGCATGGAACAGGAGGCAGACACCAATAGCCCATCTCGTTCCAATAGCCGCAACCCAAGCTGATTCAATCGGGCATAGGCCTCTTCGCCGGCTTTCTGATCGCGACGTCTGGGAATGAGTGCGGGCGGGTCCAATACCACGATGTCGAACTTTTCTTTTTCATCGCACAGGGCTTTCAGGGCCTCAAAAGCATCTCCCTCAAGGGTTTCGATGTTATCAAGGCCGTTGATCCTGGCATTGTGATGAACAGACTCAATGGCACTGGCCGAGCTATCCACACAGGTTACCTGCGTAGCCCCGGCACAAGCGGCCTGAATGCCCCAACCGCCAACATAACTGAATACGTCCAGCACGCGTTTGCCCGGCGCATAGGCTTGAAGACGCTGTCGGTTCATGCGGTGATCATAAAACCAGCCGGTTTTCTGCCCGCCCTGCATAGGCACCTCGAACCTCACCCCGTTTTCTTCGACCGTAAGCAGGTCAACCTCAGGGCCGTGGGCCTGTTCCACATAGGTGTCCAGCCCTTCGACCTTGCGCATTTTGCCGTCGTTCTTGAGAATGATGGATCCTGGATGCGCGAGACGCTGAACGGCCCTGACAATGGACTCTTTCAACTGCTCCATGCCAGCTGTGGAAATCTGGACCACCACCACATCATCAAAACGGTCGATCACCAGCCCGGACAGCCCGTCACTGTCACCAAACACCCAGCGGTAAAACGGCCGATCGAACAATCGTTGCCGCAACGCCAACGCGGCCTCCAGGCGCTCGGTCAGACGCTGGGGTGTCATACCGTGGGCCGCATTCCGGCTGATCAGGCGACCGCAAATCAACGCGTGTGGATTAACAAAGATCGTGCCCATGGGCTTATCATTAGCCGCCCGCAGTTCGGCCTGTGCCCCGGCCTCAAAGTCGGTCAACGGCGAACGATGGGTATCCACTTCATTGCTGTAAACCCACAAGTGACCGGCTCTGAGCCGACGTTCAGCGCCTTTTCGAAGATATAAGACCGGAAAATCCATAAAGTCACCGCCTGAAAAAACGCTAAAGGTTAGCTTCTCCGGCTTCTGCCAGCAAACGACTTTCAACACAGGGCCCGAAAACTTTTTATTTTCCGGCGGCCAGGTCTCGCACCCGCTCAAAATCAGCATCGGTAAACGCGCCGTTGACACCCGAGATGGCCGCCAGCCTCATGCCGTGTTTCAGCCCCATCTTGTAGATTTCCCTCACCTTTTCCCACTCGATATGCCGGCCCAGAGTGAAATTTTCGAATCGTGCCTCAAGGGTAAGTACGATGGTCTCAGCCAGGCAGGCATAGGCGATTCCTGCAGGGAGACCGATGTCCTTCATCCGGACATCGCCAGGCAACTGAATTTCTCCGGATTCAATCACCAGAACATCCGGCCGTTTGGCTACATCTTCTGGCGAAATATCCAGAGGCCGGGCAACATCCGTGATGACACAGCCAGGCTTCACTTTCATGATATCCAGAATGCGTTTTCCGGCGCCGGACGTCGCCGTCACGATCATGTCCATGTCGGCCAGGTTGCGATCTGAAGCTGCGGCTATGTGAATAATGGCCCCCGGGCTTTCCTGCTCGATGCTTTCCTTGAGGGCCAGCAGTTTCGCCGGTTCCGGGGCAGCCAGATACACTTCGTCCACCGCTTTTGCCAGCAGCCGCGCGCAGACCGAGCCAATGGCCCCGGTGGCGCCCACAACCATTGCTTTACCAGCAGCCTTACCGTTTGCGCCGATACCAAGCCGCCCTATCCGTTTTACGGCATCGTGGGCAGCCCAAAGTGCACCCGATGCGCTGTAGCTGTTGCCGGTGGTAATCGGTAACGGCGCGCGCTTTGCCACCGTAATGCCGGCATCGCCCACCACCTTGGTAAAAGCACCAAGCCCCATGATCTGGGCACCCAGCTTTTTCGCCAGCTCGGCCGCCTGAAGCAGTCTCGCGTAGGTGAACTCCGGGTCATGAGCCATGATTTCCCTGGGCGTACCGCCGACGGTAATCAGCCAGCCTTCTGCTTCGTCGCCGGAAGGCGATCTCACCCCCGACACCTTTGAGTAAATGAACGGCGGCATGTAAGCCACGGCTTTCTCAACCAGATTCATCACCGGAGGCGGTGACACATTGGCAACCCAGTCCAAAGGGGACGTTTTCGTGAGGTATTGCTGAGAGAGCGGGTGGATCACGAAGGCAAAGCGATTCACTCTACGGTATCCATTGGGGAACAGAATTCTTGGCTCAATACCCAGGGTCTGAATAACGTCCAGATAATCATCTGACCCCAATTGCAGAGGCGTGCGCGACAGAGAAGCACAGATCATGGCTTCCATCACATTAACCCCCACCGGGCGACCCTCCACCCACGGGCTGTAGTCCACAACCATGGCTACGCGCCGGGATCGCATCCAGTCCAGAGCGGCATCCGTCACCCGGGAGGTGATCACGGTTTTGCCGTCCAGCTCCCTCTGGCTGAATTGCTCCAGATCAGCAATCGTGGAAACAACCACATGGGCTTCAGAAACGGCTTTGTGCAATGAGCCTTTGACCAGCCGCTCGCCAAGTCGATAAAGCGGGGTTTTCAGAAACGTTCCAACCGCTCTCATCGCAGTAGGCTGGAACATGACAGGCGCCACCAGCGACGTGTAGATTTCCAGCTGCCTCCGCGAGGTCAGTAGCCGCGGCACACCGAAGTCGATGTACGGGTCTGCAAAGAAGAGGTTTTCAGTGTGTTCAGACAGGGCCCCGGCAATTCGGTATCCCGCCTGGCCATTCATGAACAGGACCCGGGCGTTATCAAAAAAATGCCCCAGTTCAGACTGAGTGTGACGGACGGCCCATTCCTGCAGAATACCCCGCAGGCCTGCCCCGGTTGTCACCGGTTTATCCGGCACGCACGCTTCAAGTCGGACCGTGTCCGGATGCTGAAGCTGTTCACGGCCTACCTGGTAATGATCATGGAGCATGCTCAGCCCAATGGCATCGGCTTGATCGCCCACTGATTCAAGGGCCGCTTCTGCCCGGGACAGGTCGCCGTCTGTACCGATGCGGATAATGCGAAAAAGCTGGCCTAAAAACTCGGTTTTCAGATCATAATCGTCGTTGCTGGATCCCTGACTGACACTGACAATGGTCTTCATATCAAAGTCCTCCTTTACCCTGACTGTGAGTATCTCAGACTCCGTGCAAAAGTCATCAAATTACCCTTGAGGCTCTTACAATGACAAAGGCAATGGAAGCGATGACCAGTGTGGATACCGCATGGCTTCGAATGGATCAGGACACCAACCATATGATGATCACCGGGGTGCTGATACTGGATCAGCCCCTGGAACCGAGTCGTTTTAAAACGCTATTGGAGAACCGCCTGCTGTGCTTTGACCGCTTCCGGCAAAAGGTCGTTGAACAAGATGGCAAGTTTTACTGGGAAACGGATTCGAATTTCCACCTGGACAACCACGTACACCGAATCGGCTTACCCTATCCCGCCGGCCAGACAGAGCTTCAGGACCTGGTGTCGGACCTGGCTTCGGAACTCCTCGATGTCCACAGACCACTCTGGCAATTCCACCTGGTTGACCGCTATGAGGATGGTGCAGCACTGGTTTGCCGGATACACCACTGCATTGCCGATGGCCTCGCGCTGGTAAAAGTAATAATGTCGCTGGCTGACGAGACCTGGAATCCGCACGAAGCCGATCCCCAGGCTCAGGAGGGCTCACTGTTAGAGCGACTTTCCCGTCCTTTCCGGCAAATAGCGCAAGTGGGCACAAACCTGGGACACACTGTGATTAACGAGGGAATGGCGCTGGCGCGGCATCCGGAAAAAATCCTTCACTGGGCGGAAGAAGCCGAGCATATCGCCCGCGAGTTGGTGCATATAGGCCTGTTACCGCGCGACCCCGGAACCCGCCTTCACGCACCCATGACCGGGCGCAAACGTGTTGCCTGGGCACAGCCACTGGACCTGGGAGCGGTCAAAGAGGTTGCGCATCGGCTCGAAGGAACCGTCAACGATGTGCTGATGGCCTGCGCCACCGGCGCCCTTAGGCGCTATCTCGCTGAAACCGACGCCGACCTGAAGAGTGACATCCACGTTGCAGTGCCGTTCAGCCTGCGCCCGCGGGACCAGATGATTACCCAGCTTGGCAATCAGTTCGGGCTGGTCGTCGTTCTACTTCCGATTCAGGAAGACGACGCACTTGAACGATTCCACAAGGTCCGGAAAGCCATGAGGGACCTCAAGGAATCCGTTCAGCCAATGGTTACGTTCGGGCTGCTTGGTTTACTCGGCAGAGGCCCTGCGGCCGTTGAAAAGTTTGCGCTGGACACGCTCAGCGACAAGGCATCACTGGTCATGACCAATGTGCCCGGGCCCGAGTCACCACTGCGAATCGCCGGTGCCCGCCTTTTGCAGCCGCTGGTCTGGGTGCCGCAATCAGGCCATCTGGGCGTCGGATTCAGCGTCCTCAGCTATGCCGGGTCGGTCCAGTTTGGTGTCATTGCGGACAGCCAGAGAGTTGGCGACCCAAATCAGCTAACCCGCTACTTCGAAGAAAGCTTTGTTGAGATTCAGGGCATGGTTTAGTCCGCCCACCGCGCAATCGCACACGCCCCGATTATTCGGCGTCAGCCACGTGCGCGGCATAGGCTGTAGCGTCCATCAGGCCTTCAAGCTCACCCTGGTCTTTCAACTTAACCTTGAACAGCCAGCCATCTCCGTACGGATCTTCGTTAACCAGCTCGGGCTCCTCTTCAAGAGCCTCGTTAATCTCGATCACTTCACCGGTCACCGGGCTAAAGACATCAGACGCTGACTTCACTGACTCGGCCACGCCAGCTTCCTCGCCACCATTGACGGTCGTACCCACCTCGGGAACGCCAACATAAACCACATCGCCCAATTGGTCCTGGGCAAAATCGGTAATACCGACGGTCGCCGTTCCGTCGTCGGCCGGTCTCGCCCATTGATGGGTTTCGATGTATTTTAGATCTGGAGGTGTTTCGCTCATATTCATGCTCCCGGGTGGATGATTCCGCGCAGTTTAACCGAAGAAGCGGGCTCCGGCGAACCTCTCTAGCCTCGCAAGGACGGAAGTACTTTCAGGTAAGGCCCCACGTGGTCGTCCGTGCCATCGCCAGAAATGACTGCAGATATTCCACATCGGCGTCCCGCTCCCGCAATCCCAGAAAAATCTGCTTATCGATGCCTTTAGGGCCCAACCTTACCGGGCAGATCGGCATCTGGTGGGCATACTCTTCCACTAGCCAACGGGGAAGCGCCGAAACACCACGTCCCGCTGCGACCATCTGAAGCATAATGTCTGTGGTTTCGATGGTTTTATGCCGGGCTGGACTGCTGTGAGCAGGCACAAAAAACCGGGTGTAAATATCCAGCCGCTCAACATCCACCGGATAAGTAATCAGGGTCTCGCTTTCCAGGTCCGCCGGCTCAACCCACGGTTTCGAGGCCAGCGGATGGCTTTTCGACACCACCAGCACTTGCTCGTAGTCAAATACTGGCTCATAGATCAGGCCTTGGCGATGAAGCGGGTCCGGCGTTACCAGCACATCAATATCGTAACCGAAGAGCGCGCCGATACCACCGAACTGAAAGCGCTGTTTCACATCCACATCCACACCCGGCCATTGCTCAAGGTAAGGACCCACGACCTTTAGCAGCCACTGATAACAGGGGTGACACTCCATGCCGATCCGCAGGCTGCCCCGCTGGCCGCGGGCAATCTGGCCGACCAACTCCTCAGCATGCTCGAACTGGGGCAGCAACCGGTTTGCCAGTGATAACAGATAAAACCCGGACTGGGTCGGCCGCAACTTTCGCCCCTCCCGGACCCAGACAGGCGTGCCCAGTTGCTGCTCAAGCTTCTTAATCGCATGGCTCAACGCCGACTGGGTCAGATAGAGAGCATCGGCAGCCGCCGTCAGAGAACCACACCGATCCACTTCCCGGACAATCTCAAGGTGATTCCGCTCAATCATCGCCGCCCCTAATTTGAAATAAATTCATTGATTGATGAAATAATACCATTATTTTTCATGATCATTCATCGCTAGGCTTGGCGCCTTATCCATCAAAGAAAAACAGGAGATTCACCATGGTGACCACCCACAATCTGGGTTTTCCCCGGGTCGGCGAACGCCGGGAACTGAAGTTTGCCCTTGAGGGCCACTGGAAAGGCGAGCTGACAGAATGGGACTTGCAACAAACGGCGGCGCGCCTCCGTCATCGCAACTGGCAAGATCAGCAATCCCTGACACTGGCGCCGATCGGAGATTTCTCCCTGTACGATCAGGTACTGGACATGAGCACCACTCTGGGCAATCTGCCGGACCGCGCCGGCAACGCCGATGAAAACGAGCTGAACCGCTACTTCCGTATTGCCCGCGGCCGGTCAACGGCTGATGGAGACTGCTGCGGCGTTCACGCGGGCGAAATGACCAAATGGTTCGACACCAATTATCACTACATAGTCCCGGAATTCAACGCCAGCACCCGCTTCACGCTGAACCCGACACGCCTGCTCGACCAACTGGCAGAGGCCAGGGTCGCCGGCGTCAACGCCAAACCGGTGATCATTGGCCCGGTCACCTATCTCTGGCTTGGCAAATCAGGGAGTGGCACTGACAAGCTCGACCTGCTGGACGACCTGCTGCCAGTTTACGCGGAGTTACTGCAACTGCTGGCAGACAATGGCGCGGAATGGGTGCAAATCGACGAGCCGATACTGGTCACCGAACTGAATAGCACCTGGCGGCACGCCCTCAACCTGGCTTACCACAGCCTCAAGGCCAGCCCTGTAAAGCTGCTACTGACCACCTATTTCGGCCAACTGCGGGAAAACCTGCAACTGGCCTGCGAACTCCCTGTAGCCGGCCTGCACCTGGACGCCATCAGCGCCCGGGAGGAAGTGATCCGCGTTACTGACTGGCTGCCAGGTCACAAAGTGCTGTCATTGGGCGTGATTAATGGTCGCAATATCTGGAAAACCGACCTGGGGGCGACGCTGGACTGGCTTGAACCGGTTTACCAGAAACTGCAGAAACGGCTCTGGCTGGCACCCTCCTGCTCCCTGCTGCATGTGCCGGTGGATCTAGAACTGGAAACCGCCATGGACCCGGAGATTCACTCATGGCTGGCCTTCGCGCGACAGAAACTTGGGGAGCTTCAGATCCTGGCAACGGCCCTCACCAAGGGCCGAGAGGCGGTCTCTGAAGGATTGAAAAGCAACGCGGAAGCCACTCTTAGCCGCCGGCAGTCTGCACGGGTGACGAACCCCGAGGTCCGAAAAGCCGTTACCGCGATCACTTCGGCACTGGGCCAGCGGACCAGCAGCTACGAGCAGCGCTCGGCACTTCAAGCCAGCCACCTGAAATTGCCCCATTACCCGACGACCACCATCGGCTCGTTCCCGCAGACCAGAGACATTCGCCAGACGCGCCTCAAATTCCGCGAAGGTGAGCTGACGGCGGAGGACTATCAGGCACGCATCCGTGATGAAATCAGCCACTGCATCCGCGAACAGGAGCAGCTCGGGTTGGACGTGTTGGTGCACGGCGAAGCCGAACGCAACGACATGGTGGAATACTTCGGCGAGCAACTGGAAGGCTATGTTTTTAGCCGATTCGGTTGGGTGCAGTCCTACGGTTCTCGCTGCGTGAAACCACCCATCCTGTTCGGCGACATTGCTCGCCCAAAGGCCATGACTCTGGAATGGATTCGCTACGCTCAGTCACTGACCGAAAAGCCCGTCAAAGGCATGCTCACCGGGCCGGTGACGATTCTGAACTGGTCCTTCGTGCGTGACGACCAGCCCAGAAAAGACACCTGCTGGCAATTGGCCCTGGCCATCCGGGAAGAAGTACTGGACCTGGAAGCCGCAGGCGTGAACATCATCCAGATCGACGAAGCCGCTCTTCGCGAAGGTCTGCCCTTGCGACAAAATGACTGGCACGTCTATCTGGACTGGGCCATCGAAGCATTTCGCCTCACCGCAAACGGCGTGAAAGACGAGACCCAGCTTCACACCCACATGTGTTATTCAGAGTTTAACGACATCATCGAAGCGATTGCACGGATGGACGCGGATGTCATCACCATCGAAACATCGCGATCCGACATGGCGCTGCTGGATGCTTTCGAAGGCTTCCAGTACCCCAACGACATTGGCCCAGGCGTTTATGACATCCATTCGCCCAACGTGCCGGAGACCGCCCACATTGTGTCGTTGATGAACAAGGCGGCCGGTCGAATTCCCGCGGAAAAACTCTGGATCAACCCGGACTGCGGCCTGAAAACCCGGTCGTGGGAAGAAGTGATTCCGGCGTTACAGGCAATGGTGGCTGCGGCTCAGGAATTGCGGAAGGGGTGAAAGCGGGGAAAGTTTTACGCGAATTGCAGTAACCTAAAAGCTTATCTCCGCCCTCTCAGGTATCTGGGAGGGCTTCTCTGGTGCGCGCGTTTTGAAGCTGTTAGAGAGCTTACGTTCACGTACCTTATTCACGGTAGGGTCAAACCTTAGCACCATCAACGGAATTTTATCCCCCTCCCGAAGTTTATCGAAGAGCTCAGCCTTACGGATAAAGGCTGCTCCATTCTGAACTTTGCCGTTGAACTGAAACTCGAATTCCAGATAAAGATCGCACAGATAAATGCCTTCGCCCAGAGGCCGGTTATTGCGATCGTACTCCTGATGAAACTGACACTGTGCTTCCTTTTTTGTCAGCTCTGCAGTTATAGCGACGCCATGCTTACGAAGCAAAGCCTGACTGTAGTAATAACTTACGCTCGAGAATGAGCACATGAAAGCAGCAACAACCAGCGCAACACCAATCAAACCAAACAATCCGCCGCCAAAAAGCTGACCCAGATCCCGGTAGCCTTCATCAGTTATCAAAAGGAAGACTCCGACCGAACTGAAGCACAAGCCCATTCCCAGCAGCTGGAAGAAAAACATGGCGTTATCTTTAGTAGCCGAAAATAACAGGCCCCAGTCTATTTGCGCGTTCCTTGGCACCGTAACGCTGTCCTCTGGTTTGTTAGTTAACTGGTTTGGAGCTATTTACGACGCAGCGGAAGCCCTGATAGGGCGAATCCATGCTGTGGTCAGATCGAGCATAAACGGTTGCCAAGCCACCGGTATGATCACCATGACCAGCCAAGTCTCTCACTACCCTCTCCTCTGAATGCACACTTAGCGATTGATCTGCCACTGGACTAACCGAAGGAAGATGATCGAACCCAGGATGAAACCAATCCCTCGTCCATTCAGCAACATTACCTGTCATATCGTATAGACCAAGAGGGCTCGGTGGATAAGAGCCAACTGGACGACGTTCTACCTGATTAGATGAGTGTATCAGTACGTTTCCTGAAACAGGCTGCAATGGATCTGGAGAAGGACGCTGAAGGTATTTATCAAGATCTAACTTCCCATCGTCTGTAGCGAACGCGATTGGTTGACCTCGATTTCTCGCCGCGTATTCCCACTGCGCTTCTGATGGCAGTGAGTATGGGAAACCGGTCTTTTCAGCTAACCATAAACAGAAGCCCTCAGCCTCCTGAAAATTGGGGCTCCGCGCAGGTTTGTCCTTATAGTTCGGTGAAGCAGGATCGCTACTAACTATTATTGGCAACCTCACAGCGCGCCTGAAGCCATTCTCAACTGTGTAGTCGTCAGCTCGCTCAACATCCTGCAGGAAAACCAGGAACTCGCCCCAAGTAACTTCTTTTTTAAGCATCGAAAAGCTATCAACCTCGACCAGTTTTGGAGGCCGGTTATTCTCAAGGATCGGCGTAAAAGGCGCTCCAGATTCGTTACCGACATCACCTAACCAGAATTCGCCTCCCTCAACAAACACGAGATTACGCTTGGCCCCCGTCAACACCTCCTCAATTTCAGTGTCCGAGGGGGCTTGTGGCGATGAACAACCGGCCACAAAAGCAAGGAGCAACATCGCGCCAGCAAAAGTCGTAAACTTCAAAATTAACTTCCTCAACATCAGACTATCCCCGAGACCCGGCAAGCTGAAAACGGATCTAAGCGAACAGGACCAATGAGATTGGCTGTCTTGCTCTCCAGAATTCTCTTGTAGAGCCGATAGTGGTTAATATTTTTTCCAATGAAATTGAATACTTTTCGAGCGTTCTCATCGTAGTCGTCTTTTATCGGCTCGTTTACTTCATTGATACGAACCATAGTCTCCTCAAAGTCCCTCCAACTCTGCATCGATTGCAGAACGAGCCCAACCGCTTTCACCTTTGTGAACGTCCCGTCAAACAACTTGGGCGTCAGCCAGAAGTCATCGATTAGCAGGTGTAAAAACTTTGCCTTCACCTCGGGTGGCGAGTGACGCAAGACACTCTCCTCACCTCGCTCATCATCGGCGATAATATTCTGGGCAACTTCTAGACCAACCCTCTCTCTCTCCAGGTTGGACTGAAGCGCAATAGCAAGATCATCTATGAACTCATCTATCGTTGAAATACCCTGTTCGGCCATCCTTGCAGCAGAGACAGTTAAATTAGCACCTGTTCCGAGCGCGTATATAGCGAGCTTGATGTACCAATTAAAAGCGTCTGTTGCCGGATCGAAAAGCTCCAGATATCGAAAATCCACATCTCCCAAAGCTTTATATAGATAGTGAATCATCGTAACTACATTTTCCGGATCCACCTCAAGAACAAAGCTTCCAGATGCACCGACACCCAAAACTACACCAGCGTGAAAATTAAAATAGAACTTGCCAGTATTCTTACTGAAGTCCAAACGCAGGCGAAACTCTCCCCCAATACCAGCCGCACCCTCAACTTTCTTGCCTATCTCACAAAGCGTTTTCCAATCAGCCTGCGTTGAAAGTACATCCGTCCAAAGCAACGCCCCCACTAATTCACAACCGGCACGAATTCCCGCGAATACGCTCCCGTCAACTGATGCCCCCTGCCCCGCCTTTCTGGCCGCGATTCCCTTCAGATTCGGAATTCCGTCGCTGGAATCTATTTCCACATTTGCCGCGATGAGTGCAGAGCCCCCCGCAAACCCTGTCAATGACGCACGCAACCTTGCCTGGAAATGCCCCAGAGAAACTTCTCTCCGCTCGCCATCCCAGCCACCAATACGGTAGTGAACTTTGACTTCAGATCGGTTGTTAACTGGGAAGGCCTGTTCAACACCAACCTTGCCTTGTGCCAGGGCATATTGCCCTTCCGCTTTGGCCTGTAAATGAACCTTTCCTTTGCTCGGATCAAATTCTCCAGAAGCAGTTGCGCCTGACGCAAAGCGCATGAACTGAGCCTCTGCTGAGGCATCAAATCCTGTCTCGTCCACTGCCTGTTGTTGGGCCTGTGCATCACCCCAAATGGACCAGGATGCTTCATCGTAAAATTTGTTCAACGTTGTCATAAGCGCGCCATTTTCGTCTGGCTCCCACAACGTCGTATTGAATCTGACGGTAAGCTCGCTCCTGATGGCATCCCGAAGTTTTGACGGATTAATACCCTCCTCAGTCAACCAACCCTGACTCCTGGCTCGATCTCTCGCCGCTATTGAGTACCGGCGAGAATGATTTTTCAGCTTGTCAGAGCGAACAAAAGTGACATGTTTGTTGCCAGCCAGCCGTTTGATCTCGGTAATAGGTGAAATAGTCTGCATATCTCCAGCCAGCACTGACCGGGCTTCTAGCTCTGCCACCAAACGCTCTTTCTCTTCCTGAACCTCCGAAAGAAGCTGGCCCTCGCCCTCGGTTGGACTGACTTCAGAATCCGTGTCGCCATCGTCGAAGTCCTTTAATTTCGCGTAAAAATCGTTGATTGGGGCGCACACGAACGTTTCTTCTTCAATCCATTCGGCAAGCTCGTCCTCTGTGAGCAGTATCAGCTCATCAGAACCTGTGACATGAACAACCTCCACGATTTCCTCTGCGCATGAGGGTTCCTGAGCAACCTGGCCTACCTCACAGCTCGAAAATCCTGCACCGTTCTCTGCGGGCAAATTCAGCGACTGGCCGGGGTGAATTCGGTCAGGATTCTCGATCTCGGGGTTTAAACGTAAGAGACTGCTGAGCGTGGTTTGGTGACGTTGCGCAATGGCGCTGAGGTTATCCCCTATCCGGACGACATATTCACAATTCATGAGGCAACTCCATATGCCAACCGTTTATCTACTTCACTTAGTTTTGCGCTCGCCGACATTTCCGGAGTCGATAGAACTGCCTGAACCTCCGGGTGTTTGATTCCTTTCCCATGAACCACTGCAAGCTCCGCGAAAAGGCTCACATCCTTTTCTCGCCGAAAGCCGAATGAATGGGCTTCGCGAACCAGATTATCGAGCTTAACCCTGTCATCTATTCCGAGGTACCGGCCCAATTTGCCGGCGAACTCTTCTCGTGCTCCGATGGAAAATGACTCAATGTGCCGCTCCGTGAAGACAAACCAACCTTCCTCGGAGGCTTCTCGATATTGACCCAAACCGCCTGTCATCGTGCGGTGCCACAGCCCATCACTCCGGAATGATAACCACTCTTTTACTGGCCCGCTGAATTGACTAAGTTCCACGTCATTAAGCGCGCCCATCAGGCGCTGGGTTTGTTTGGGAGAATAGAACCTAAGGTAAGAATATCCCCCATCTGGTAAGCGCACACTCAACACACTACGCAAATGCTCAGCTAACACAGTCAAGCTTTCGTTGGACGTCATTACAACAGCGTATGCTCGCCACTTTGCCTGCTCTTGCCATATTCTCGACATTGGGGATGGTTTTACCAGACAAGGACTTACCTCTAAAGCCTGTTTGTGAGGCGTCCCCAGGTAAAGGTATTCCAACTCAGGCTGATCATCATGTTCGTAAACAAACCGGGGAGCATCAAGAACTGCCCCGTCGATCAGTATATAGGCGTGCCGGATGGTTTCGTGATCAAGCTCCCTCATGCGATTTCTTCCTCGCAGGAGCACGAAGCCAAGGCGCATGAACCATCTGCCTGGCGCCCGCACTGTTTCAAGAGAGCAACATCCTTGCTCGCCGCCGCCCTCAGCGCCTGAGCTGAGCTGGATGATGGGCCAGCCACTTCCCGATTGTCGGTTTCAGCAAGCCTCACAGACTCGGCGCTTTCAGGCGTCTCATCTGAAGTGTTTGGCACTACCGGCGCATCAGCCGCCGCAGCTGTCCCACTCCCCGGCCCACCACCAGAATTCATCTTCACCATCGGCCCCGACACGGTCACGCCGCTGGGGTCCACCTTTATAAAACTACCACCGGCTTTAAGGGTGATTTCTGCGCCGGCTTCGATGACGATTTTCATGCCGGCTTTGTGGTGGATCTCGCTGCCCGCTTCGATGAGCTGGTTTTTGCCCTGTTTGCTGTGATGGCTGCCGTTGACTGTGAGGCTGTAATCACTGCCGATGGATTCCCGTTTTTCGCCATCCACCGTGCTGTGCACGTTGCCTTTGATATGACTGAAGTCGTTATTCTCGACGGTTCGGTGGCTGTCGTTTTTGATGACTTCGGTGCGGTTGTTTTCGGTCAGCAGATCCAGATCCTTCTGGGCGTGTATGTAAACCTGTTCTTTGTCCGCTTCGTCTTCAAACCTGAGCTCGTTACTGCCCTCGCCCTTGTGGGTCTGGGTTTTCAGTGTTGTCCGGGTTTTGTGTTCCGGCAGCGCGTAGGGCGGGGTGTTGGTGGCGTGATAGGTTCTGCCCGTGATGATCGGCTGATCCGGGTCGCCGTCCAGAAAGGACACAATCACTTCGTTTCCAATTCTGGGGAGCGCCATAAAACCGTATTGGCCGCCGGCCCAACCCTGGCTGACTCTTAGCCAGGCGCTGCTGTGTTCATCGTTTCCGCTGTACCGATCCCACGGGAAGCGGACTTTGACTCGCCCATGCTCATCGCAATGAATCTCTTCTCCGGCCGGGCCAGTGACGATGGCGATCTGGGGTCCGTCCATCAGTGGGCGGCTAAGAGTTTGCGGGTTCGGGCGCCAGGTGCGGTCGGCGGGGATGGCTTCGAAATCGTTGTTATAGGTGGTCGGGCCACTGCCGCCCTCTTCTTCCAGGGCCTGGGGCTGTTCGCCTTTGTGGGTAACGCTGGTGAACAGCCATTCCCGGTTCAGGCTCTGGTTGTCGTGTTCGGTGAGTTCCGTTTTGGCACCGGCGGTGAAATCCGGGCGGTTGCTTTTGCCGGTGGCGGTGGTGGCGTCGTTTCTTAATCCGTCCAGCCTGGATTCGATAAAAGGCTGGCCGCTGGCGTCGGCTTTGAACCGGCCGGGATAATCGTAGTGTTGGTAATCTTCCCGTTGTGAATCCAGTTTATCCGCCTGGTGTTCGTGCATAAGGGCGTAGGCCGGATTCTTGAAGGTGTAGTCCTTCATGACCACGGAGGCGGCTCTAACTCGTTCCTGATATTTAAAGCGAAAGATGGCCGGTTGCTGGCTGCTGCCGCCGGCTTTGGCGTTGTATTCAGCGGCTGATAACCGAGGGGCGTCGCCATGGTGGTCGGCGATGATCAGGGCAGGCTGGTCTTCGCCATCTACGGATCCATGAGTGTAGCGATAGTGCCAACCTTCTTCGGCAGCGAGGCGTTCCAGGAATGACAGATCAGTTTCCCGATGCTGAACGCAGTACTCCCGCTCTTCCGGCGTGCGCTTCAGATCAAAGGAGGTATCAATGATGCCCCGTTCTTCCAGCAGTTTGCGCACAATGGCGTCGGTGCTCTGGGTCTGAAAAATACGGCTGTTATGCATCATACCCAAACGCCATAAAGGCGGCTGGATGATGACTTCATAGCGGGTACGGCGGTGGCCAGTGTCGCCCCGGGCGAATTCGTTCACCACGCCGGTGAAGCGGCGCAGAGGCTGGCCGTGATCCCACACCACCAGGTCCACGGGCTGTTCCAGCACGTCAGAAGCGGCAATATCGGAAAAGGTACTGGCCAGATCCAGGCGGCCAGAGCCCAGGCCGGAAAGGCGCTCGGTCAGCTCAAAGCCAACAACGGTAAAAAAATCTTTGGGGAGTCCGCCAATGGTGGCGGTGAACTGCAGTCCACTTGCCTCGGGCATGTCTTCGGTCCTTGAAGATCGTGATAGCTTTTAAACGCTGACCCGTCCTGAGCCAGATCGAAATTATATACAGGTTACCGGAACGATGACAGTACCCTACCCAACGCAAACTGGCTGGATCAATAGCCGGTACTGTTCATATCCAGTTCAAACGAAAAATTCTCGGAACGCTTTACCTCGGTTTGGAAATCGCCATTCGGCATCATTTCGAACCAACGATAACCGGGTGACTTTTCCTCTACCGAGAATTTGACGGAGCCGGCTGTGAACTGGATACAGGTCGATGGCGTTGCAAGCAACCTGACACCTTTGCGATGTTCATCGAATTCCTGATGAATATGGCCCCAGAGAACTGTTTTCACCTGCGGAAACCGGTCCAGGATCCGCCAGAATTCGTCGTTATTCTGCAAGCCGATACTGGACATCCAGCGGGCATCAATATCCACAGGGTGATGATGGAGTGCGATCATTGCGGGTAAGTCGGGATTCCTGGTCAGAGTGTCTTCCAGAAAGGCCAGTTCCGACCCGGCAAGCTCCCCGTGCACTTTCCCCGGCACCGAGCTATCCAGAAGCACGAACTGCCAACCTCCCATAAGGATATGGTTTGCACTGGCGTCCTGCTCGGCAGCGATGCCCATCAGAACCGAGGCATCATCATGATTGCCCGGAATCCAGGCTGAGCCACAACGGAACACTTTCAACTTTTCCCCAAACAGGCGGTAAGCCTCGTCGGAGGCATCCTGCGCAATGTCTCCTGTGGCCAGGATAATGTCGGGCTGGCCATGGCTTTGCAGTACCTGGGCGATAACTGCATCCAGACTGTCCCGGGTGTTGACGCCCAGAAGCGCACCCGCCGGGTCGGCCATAAGGTGGGGATCGGTCAGCTGTAACACCTTGAGAGGCGGTTGATCGTCGTTATCTGTCATGACACTCTTGGCTTCAATCCTTGCGCTCTTTTGAACAGTCTGTGAAAGACGTCAAGACTATTGGGATTTTCACAACTCCGACACACAACCTTAGTCCACGCCTTCACCCGTCCAGACGGAGTGCTCCATCGGCAAATGACCAAAGCGCAGGCAATAGTCTAACCAGTCGGCAAGAAAACTGTTCACTTGAACCTTCTCATCCGGGTGGTGCATAAACCGGTTAGGGTAATCGTTGACCGCCGCTATCTGGTGGTCGCGGTAACAGCTGATCACCTCTGCCATCGATGCGTCGTGATAGACGCGAACGGTCAGTTGCGGATTGTTCAGCCAGCGCCCGGCATTGTGAATCTGTTCAAGAAGCAGGGTTTCGGTGAATTTTGCCACTTGAAGAACCTGAATGCGCACCCGGCCCAGGTACTGATCCTGCCTGCTGAGTTCAAACTCAGAGATAGGCTCACCCCCCGCCTCAAGCTTTCGGAGACGATGCAGGCGCATGTAATTGCCGTCACACAGCGCACCAAACCTTCTCAGATCCGGCACGTAGCGGCGGGGCTTCATTGCCCATTCGGTCATTCTAACTCCAGCTTTCCCGCAGGCGCGGGCGGTTCAGTTGCAACCACTGCAGCGCGATAATCGCGGCAGCATTGTTGATACGTCCATCATAAATCATTGCGATGGCTTCGTCGGCACTGAATACATGGGCCAGGATGTCTTCGTGCTCGTGCTCCACCCCAAACAGTCCGCCAGCCGATTCTGTGCTGATACGACCGCAATAGAGGTGAATCAGTTCCGTGGTTCCGCCGGGGGAAACCAGATAATCGCAGATTTTATCCAGCGGTTTGAAGGTCAAACCGGCCTCTTCCTGACCTTCACGCTGGGCAACTTCCTCCGGCGATTCGCCCTCTTCGTTCATACCAGCAACCAATTCCAGTAGCCAGGGCGACCGATCTCGGCCAAGGGCACCGAGACGAAACTGTTCCAGCAGGACGATTTCGTCACGAACCGGATCGTAGGGTAGTACGCAGGTGGCGTCGCCGCGGATGAAGAGTTCGCGGGTAAAAACAGGCATGTCGGTGCCATCGAATCGTGGATGGGTCAGCCATAGCTTGTCCATGCGGAAGAAGCCCTGGAAGACGGTTTCACGTTTTTTGATGGTGACGTCGGTACTCTTGAACTGGAACGGTGCGGTCATTTCAGGTCCGTTTTTGGGAACGAACTTGGACGATAGCCGTTGTTCTGGCCTGGGTGCAAGGCTCATTGGCGGCCTCGAAGCCTTGGCTGAGCTTTAGTCATTTAAAAGATAATAGCTTTCAGCTGGCGATATCTCGCTGCAAAAAGAGAGGGGCGGATAGCCTTGTTCAGGAATGTGCGGAGCCATGGATGGCGGAGCCCAAGCGACCCAGGGATGGGCCGCAAGGAGCGTTTCCTGAACAAGGCTATCCGCCCCGACCAAACACCATGATTGGCAGGCTACGAAACCAGCTCAGACCTTGTCATAAAGCTTGGACCCACCCTCCACAAACTCTTTAGACTTCTCCTTCATGCCAGCATCCACGGCCGAAATCTCGTCAATGCCGTGCTCCTTGGCATAATCCCGCACTTCCTGGGAAATCTGCATGGAACAGAACTTCGGACCACACATGGAACAGAAATGGGCCACTTTGGCAGAGTCTTTCGGCAGGGTTTCATCGTGGAACGCGCGGGCGGTATCCGGGTCCAGACCCAGATTGAACTGGTCCTCCCAGCGGAACTCGAAACGGGCCTTCGAGAGCGCATTGTCACGAATCTGGGCACCGGGATGACCTTTAGCCAAATCTGCCGCATGTGCAGCGATTTTGTAGGTGATGATGCCGGTTTTCACATCGTCCTTGTTCGGCAGCCCCAGGTGCTCTTTAGGGGTGACATAACAGAGCATGGCGCAGCCAAACCAGCCAATCATCGCCGCACCAATGCCGGAGGTGATGTGGTCATAACCCGGTGCAATGTCCGTGGTCAGCGGCCCAAGGGTGTAGAAAGGCGCCTCGTCACAGCATTCCAGCTGCTTGTCCATGTTTTCCTTGATCAACTGCATGGGTACGTGGCCAGGGCCCTCGATCATGCACTGAACATCGTGCTTCCAGGCAATCTTGGTGAGCTCACCCAGGGTTTCCAGTTCGCCGAACTGGGCTTCATCGTTCGCGTCCGCAATAGACCCGGGGCGCAGGCCGTCGCCAAGGCTGAAGGATACGTCGTACGCCTTCATGATTTCGCAGATGTCCTCGAAATGCTCGTACAGGAAGCTTTCCTGATGATGAGCCAGGCACCATTTGGCCATGATGGAGCCGCCGCGCGACACGATGCCCGTGGTGCGTTTGGCAGTCATCGGCACGTGATGTAAGCGCACTCCGGCGTGAATGGTGAAGTAATCCACGCCCTGCTCTGCCTGCTCAATCAAGGTATCGCGGAAGATTTCCCAGGTCAGGTCCTCGGCTGCGTCGCCTACTTTTTCCAGAGCCTGATAGATGGGCACGGTGCCAATAGGAACGGGAGAATTGCGGATGATCCATTCCCGGGTTTCGTGGATGTTCTTGCCGGTGGACAGATCCATGATGGTGTCCGAGCCCCAACGGGTGCCCCAGGTCAGCTTCTCCACTTCCTCTTCGATAGACGAGCTGACGGCTGAGTTGCCGATGTTGCCGTTGATCTTCACCAGAAAGTTGCGGCCGATGATCATCGGTTCGGTTTCCGGATGGTTGATGTTGGCGGGGATGATCGCGCGGCCACGGGCAACTTCGTCCCTGACAAATTCCGGCGTGATTTCCTGCGGCAGAGATGCCCCAAAAGACTGCCCCGGATGCTGGTCTTTCAGCAGACCTTGGTCCCGCGCTTCCTGCAGTTTCATATTTTCGCGAATGGCGATGAATTCCATTTCCGGCGTGATGATGCCCTGGCGGGCATAGTGCATCTGGCTGACGTTTTTGCCGGGCTTGGCCTTTAGCGGTTTACGCTCGTCCATAAATCGCAGCGGGTCAAGCTGAGGGTCTTTCATTCTGCGCCGGGTGAACTCCGAGGTGCAACCGGCGAGTTGTTCCACATCGCCACGCTCCTCAATCCAGGCGGAGCGGATGGGCTTCAGCCCCTTGCGCAAATCAATGATGGCCTCCGGATCACTATAGGGACCGGAAGTGTCATAGACTGTGACGGGGGCGTTTTTTTCGCCGCCCATATCGGTTGGCGTGTCCCCCACAGTGATTTCCCGCATAGGCACTCGCAGATCGGGTCGGCTACCTTGCACGTATATTTTTCGCGAATTCGGCAGCGGCTTGATAGCGGCGGAGTCGACTTTGGCGGAATCGCTGAGATAAGAAGGAAAATCGTTCATGTTGCGCCCCTGAAGGTTAGAGTTCGGGTCGCGTATGACGGAGGCGGAATCACGCCGAGGGCGTAATGCACTGTCGAGAGCCTTGGGCTCAGCCGAGAGCGTCAAGCTCTGCAGCAAGTCTTAATCCCTACGCCGGTATTATCCGGATCAGGTCGCGGGTTCTGCGTTGCAATCTCAGCCAACGTCCAAATCGTTTTAATCGATCTGGCGCAAGCACCCCGTCAAGACGCGAATTCATTTAGTGTCACTGGTAATCAGTGTCAATAACAAGTGTAGAGGTCGACCGCATTATTGTCCATAATGCGGCTTCGTCGTATGCGCTAACGTTAGGAGATACCATGAAAAAACGACTGCTTTCCGGGCTTATCAGCCTGCTGGCGGCTCAGCCTGCTCTATCCATGGATTTGGTGGAGACTTACCAGAAAGCGCTCTCCTACGATTCCGGTATTGCCGGCGCCCAGGCCAGTTTTGAAGCCCAGCAGGCCGCCAGTGAGATCAGCCGCAGCACGCTGCTGCCGCAAATCAACGCGTTCGGCGACGCCAACTACACCGACAGCGACGGCCCTAACCTGGAGACCGACTACACAACGCTTGCCTACGGCGTTCGCCTTAGCCAGCCATTGTTTCGCGCTGACGCCTGGTACCAGTACGATGCCAGCAAGTTCCAGACAGAATCCGCCCGCGCCCAGTACAACCTTGCCCAGCAGCAGCTGATTCTTGACGTCGCCACTGCCTACTTCAACGTGCTGCGGGCGGCCGACACGCTGACTACAGCCCGCGCCACAGAGACCGCCATTCAACGTCAGTATGAGCAGGCACAGGAGCGTTTTGATGTGGGGTTGATCGCAATTACTGAGGTGTATGAGGCAAGAGCCAGCTTCGACGACAGTAAAAGTCAGCGAATAGCCTCCGAGAGTGATCTGGATATTGCCCGTGAGCAATTGGCGCGGCTAACCGGCGAATATCAAGAGAAACTGAACAATCTCCGGGAAAATTTCCCGCTGGGGCGCCCGGAGCCCGGCGATCCTTCAGCATGGGAAAACACCGCGCTTAACCAGAACTGGCAGATCCAGGCCGCCCTATACGACCTCAACACCAGTGAAGCTGATCTGAAGGCTGCGAAATCAGGCCACCTGCCGACGCTGGACCTCAATGCGTCCTACGGTAAATCCGACATTGACGGACTGGACCAGCCCACCACGAACCAGAGGGCAGGCACCACCACGGAGGCTGTCATCGGCGTCACCCTGAACGTCCCTTTATACATGGGCGGTGGGACCCAGGCCGGCGTTCGACAGCAGCGCTCACTGGTGAATGTCGCAGAGCAGTCACTGCTAACCGTCCGCCGCGACGTCCGTGTCAATACCCGAAGCCTGTTCCTCACGGTGAACACCAACATCGAGTCAGCCTCCGCTCTGGAGCAAACCATTGTATCTCGCCGCAGTGCCCTGGATGCCACACGAGCGGGTTATGAGGTAGGCACGCGGAATATCGTGGAGGTGCTGGACGCCGAGCGAAATTACTATGTTGCGCTGCGGGATTTCGCCGATGCCCGTTATGACTACGTTATCAACACCCTGAGCCTGAAGCAGGCAGCAGGCACCCTGAGCCCGCGGGACCTGATCGATCTGAACAATTGGCTGAGCGCTTCTGCCCCCGGCATTGAAGCGCTGGCCAATGAAACAGACACGCTGAACGACCCTGCCAATCAGTAACGGACCCGCTCGACAATTCCGTCAACGACTCGTTCAAGAGCGCCCCGGTTTGCATTCACGACCGCCAAGGCGCTCTGTCCCACTCTACCGGCCTCTTCCGGATCATCAAAAAGGCGGATGACGCACGCCGCCAGCGCCTCGGCAGAAGGCGTCTCAAAGAAGCCCTGCCCGGCATCAAGCTGACGGTAGATCGTCTCGAAATTGAAAATGTGCGGGCCCGACAGAACCGGCAGGCCCCATGCCGCAGGCTCTAACGGATTGTGCCCCCCACGTCCAATCAATGAACCGCCTACGAATGCCACGTCTGCTGCACCGTAAAGCATCAGCAACTCGCCCATCGTATCGCCCAGGTAAACATCGTAATTCTCGTCCTCATATTCGCCCGCGCCCTCCGTTTCCAGTGAACGACGCCGCGCAATCAGCCCCATGGACGATATCAACGCCGCCACCGCTGAGAACCGCTCCGGGTGTCGGGGCACAATGATCAGCCTTGCAAGGGGGTAACGCGACTGTATGATCTGATGGGCCTCGAGAAGCTGGCGATCTTCGCCGTCGTGGGTGCTTGCGGCAATCCAGACCGGCCGGTCCGTGCCCAGCTTTTGGCGCAACGCACCTGATTCCGCCCGGATCTGATCGGAGATCTCTACGTCATACTTGATACTGCCAGTAACCGACACCGAGGAAGGCGTCGCACCGATACGCAAAAACCGCTGAGCGTCTTTCTCTGCCTGGGCCGCAATCCATCGGATGCTCCGGAGCAGGGGCTGCATTGACGAAGCCACACGCATGTATCTCTTGGCCGAACGCTCTGACAAACGGGCGTTGATCAGAAAAATCGGGACGTTTCGCCGGTGGCTGAGAGCAATCATGTTGGGCCAGAGCTCGGTTTCCATAATGACCAGCGCCCTGGGCTGAACCCGATCCACGAAACGCTTCACGGCCCCCGGGGTGTCACAGGGAGAAAACGCATACAGCACCTGATCGCCGAACAGGGCCCTGGCCCGGGCCGAACCGGTGGGCGTCATCGCCGTTATCAGAATCGAAATATCCGGGTTGCGCCGTAACAGCGCCTGAACCAATGGTGCCGCTGCGATCGTTTCACCCACTGAAACCGCATGCACCCAGATGACCGGTTTGGACGAGGGCGTCACATAGCCCAGCCGCTCCTGCCAATGCACAACCCCCCCTGAATTCTTCCG
>Ga0307972_1000120_pt1 | contig 41956 bp, 30 predicted proteins | sample OrgLakmetagen780_FD_201848 | JGI IMG/M metagenome (GOLD analysis project Ga0307972, IMG submission 201848) | Saline water microbial communities from Organic Lake, Antarctica - #780 | ecosystem: Environmental > Aquatic > Non-marine Saline and Alkaline > Saline | place: Antarctica: Organic Lake...
ACTTTATTTTCATAATTTTTCAAAACTGACTTTTTTATCACCACTTCGTCATCGGAGATTATTACTCCTTCATTGATTTCCAATAGATTTGGCTGAAATAGTACTGTAAAAAGAAGAGCTAAAAATAAAATACCCAAAATTACAGTTGAAGCCACAAAGCCTTTTTTTTGTGATTTAACGTTTTGTTTTTCTTTATAAAGCTGACGAATTTCTAAGTTTTTTTCTTCGATCTTGGCTTTAGCTTCAGTTTCTTTATTTACGATGTCTTGAAGTTCTTTTTCAGTAAGGATTGGCATAGTTTTTCGAATTATTGATTATCAGTGATTAAAGTTTAATTTAGGAAATCCATTTAATATTTTTAAAGTCAGGTTTTCTTTTTTCTAGAAATGCGTTCCTTCCTTCTTTTGCTTCGTCTGTCATATAGGCTAATCGAGTAGCTTCACCAGCAAAAACCTGTTGCCCTACCATTCCATCATCAGTAGCGTTAAAGGCGAACTTTAGCATTTTGATAGAAGTTGGTGATTTTTCTAATATTTCCTGCGCCCACTCATAAGCTGTATCTTCTAATTCATCATGAGGAATAACTGCATTTACCATTCCCATTTCAAAAGCCTCTTGTGCGCTATAATTTCTACCCAAAAAGAAGATTTCTCTAGCCTTTTTCTGACCCACCATTTTTGCTAAATAAGCAGAGCCATAGCCCCCGTCAAAACTAGTCACATCTGCATCTGTTTGCTTAAAAATAGCGTGTTCTTTACTTGCCAGAGTAAGATCGCACACAACATGCAAAGAATGTCCGCCACCAACAGCCCATCCTGGGACAACAGCAATGACAACTTTAGGCATAAATCTTATCAGCCTTTGTACTTCCAGTATATTTAACCTTGGAGTTCCATCGTCATCAACATAACCTTGGTGACCTCTTGCATTTTGATCTCCACCACTGCAAAATGCATATTTACCATCTTTAGGAGAAGGACCTTCTCCAGAAAATAAAACTACTCCAATGTTTGGATCTTCTCTCGCATCCAGAAATGCTTCAAAAAGTTCGCCTACTGTTTTTGGACGAAATGCATTTCTGACTTCAGGCCTGTTGAAAGCTATTCTTGCAACTCCGCCGCTTTTCTTATAAGTAATATCAGTATATTCTTTAACCGTTTTCCAGTTCATCTGTAGTTTTTATTTAGTTTGAAAGTATTTTTTTATTTTCTGAATAGTAATCCAATTCTTTAAAGACAAATTTATCCTTTTCTTCTTTATAAACCGAGCATTCATCAATTGGTCCTACGTATAAATGTAAACTCATTGATCTGCCATCATCCAAGTTGTGTAAAGAATGATAACCAAGATCATCATTCATGTAAGAAAGTCTGTCTTGGGTCATTTTCACATCAGCAATCAACTCAAGTTCTCCATCTTTATCTACATACCTTTTCTCTCTCAATTTTCCTTTTGCAAGATAAACCCAACATTCTTCGCCATTATGGCAATGTATAGGTGTTTCCTGGCCTTCCTCCCAACATAAAAGCAACAATTCATAATCGTTGGTTCTATGCACACAATTTCTCGTATAGTTATCATTTGACCAAAAAGCGAAAGGAAGCAGTTCTTCGTTAGGAATTGATAAATTTTTTGCTAAATCAAAATAATCCTGTCCTTCACAATTTGGCAAAACTTCTAAAAGTTTCTTTAAAGATGTTATGTTTTCTGAAGAGTCCATGCTTTTTAATTATTTTTATCTAATTACAATATTATTCGAATATTAGTAAATATAAATTTCAAATAAGGCTTATGCAAGCAGACCTTGAACTATTTCAGAAAATTTCAGATAAACTTTTAGCTCACGAGAAAAAAAATGGTGTCGTAAAACCCATCAAAGCTGAAAAGTTGCTCGATATATTGAATCTTGATCTTAGCCATGAGGGCATAAATCAGAATGCATTAGAATCATTACTCGAAGAAGTTGTTTTAAGTACTCCAAGAACATCTACCAAATTATTTTTTAATCAACTCTTCGGTGGAAGAAATAATAAAGGGACGCTTGGAGAATTACTTGCTGTAATGTTAAATAATAGTATGTACACCTATAAAGTTGGTGGACCACAAGTAGGCATTGAAAAAGTTATAATTTCAAAGGTTTGCGAGATGCTCAACTTTGGAGAAAACGCAGACGGTACATTTCCACCCGGCGGTTCTATGAGCAATTTCATGGCAATGCTTATGGCTAGGGATGCATACAATAGAGATATAAAATTTGAAGGTGTTTCTGAAAAAATGGTGATTTACACATCTTCTGCCTCTCATTACTCCATAACTAAAAATGCCATGTTTGGAGGAATAGGTATAAATCAAATAAGAAGTGTAAAAGTTGACGAGTTTGGTAAAATGATACCTGAAGCTCTTCAAGAGCAAATTGAATCTGATATAAATGAAGGCCTGAAACCCTTCTTTGTAAATGCTACAGCTGGAACAACAGTATTGGGTGCGTTTGACGATATAAACGCCATTCATGACATTACCAAAAATTATGAGAACTTATGGCTACATGTGGACGGTGCTTATTGTGGTTCTGTCATTTTCAGCAAATCCTACAAGCATCTGGTTGACGGCGTTGAAAAAGCGGATTCATTCAGCTTTAACGCTCATAAGATGCTGAATGTGCCCTTAAGTTGTTCAATCTTGATTACAAAAGAAAAGCACAACCTCAAACATAGTTTCGCCTGCGAGGCAGATTACTTATATCAAACTGATGGTGATGAGTATAACTTGGGTAAAACCTCTTTACAATGCGGAAGAAGAAATGATGCGCTGAAGTTTTGGACTCTGTGGAAATCTGTAGGAACAAAAGGTCTTGAAAGTATGATAGATCAGCAATTCAACTTAGCTGATACAGCTCGTAATTATGTTGTAAATCACCCCGATTATAAGTTATATTCTTATCGAGATTCAATCTCAGTCTGCTTCAATTATAAAAATATTGATCCAAAAGATTTATGCAATTCCTTATACGAAGACGGCAAGCTTATGGTTGGTTATGGAGAATTTCAAGGAGAAGTATTTGTAAGATTAGTCACCATCAACTCAAACAATGAGACGGACGATATCATGAACTTTTTCAAAGTCCTTGAAACTTATGTTGAAGAAAAAGAATCTAAACTTATTTCAGTTTAATCTGTTCCATCATTTTTTCTACGATCTTGTAAGTAGCAGGACAAATTTCAACATTCTTTAAAGTAAGATTTGAAATCTGTTGAAATTTTTTACGATCAGTGTGTGGAAATTCTGCACAGGCTTTTGGCCTTACCTTATAGATAGAACAATAATTATCTGATCCTAAAAATGAACAGGGAACAGTTTGTAACACGTAATCATTCTCATCATCAATTCTAAGATAAGTATCAATAAATGCGGAAGGCTTCATCCTAAAATGTTTTGAAATCCTTTCTATGTCTTTATTTGTAAACAACGGTCCTGTAGTTTTACAGCAATTGGCACAGGTCAAGCAATCTATTTCTTCAAAAGTTTCATCGTGCAATTCCTGCATGGTCTGGTCTAGGTGCTTTGGAGGTCGCTTTTTCAATCGTTTGAAGAAATCCTTATGAATTTTATGTTTATCTTTGGCAAGGTTTGGTAATTCATTCAGAAATTCTTCCATACTGCAAATATAAAATCAACAATTTGAATCCTAAGTCTTCTTCCAAAGATATATTTGGTTTAGCTTTAGAAAGCTTTTATACACGTCAAGATAAAACTCCCATCAAAGTTCATAATGAAGACTTCTATGATGATGAAATTCCTGTTGAATATCTTTTTAGAAGTTACCAAGAAATGCCTAAACTAGAGCAAATAGCTCTTGATTTGTGTGAAGGCAAAATCTTAGACGTTGGCTGTTGTGCTGGAAGTCATAGTCTGGAGCTAAAAGCAAGAGGACTTGAGGTTTTGCCTATCGATATTTCGCCAATTAGTATAAAAGTTTGCTATAAAAGAGGATTGAAAAAAGCTAAGTGCTTAGATTTTTTTGAATTAAATAACGAAAAGTTTGACACCATATTATTATTGATGAATGGTATTGGTATTGCAAAATCCATAGATAATCTAAATTTCTTTTTTGAGAATTTAAAAAGCTTAATGCATCCAAATAGCCAGGTTTTACTCGACTCCTCTGATTTAATATTTTTACATGAAAATGAGTTAACTGAAACAGATAATTATTATGGTCAAATGACCTATAAAATCAGTTACAAGAAGTCGATATCAGATTCTTTTCAATGGTTATATCTTGATTTTAACCTATTAAATAAAAAAGCCTCCAAAAGAGGCTTTTTGTGTGAACTCGTGTTTGAAGATGAGCATTTTGGGTTTTTAGCAAAGCTAAAACTTAATTAGACTGATAAACTTTTTCTCCGTCAATGTAAGTGAATAATACTTTAGTTTCAGGAATTTCTGCTTCCTCAATTTCCATAGGATCTTGATCTAAAATAACAAAATCGGCAAATTTTCCAGCTTCTATACTTCCCTTTTCATTTTCTTCAAAATTGGAATAAGCCGCCCAGATCGTCATTCCTTTTAATGTTTCTTTTCTAGATAATTTCTCATCAGCATTGAAACCGTCTTTAGGATAATTATTAAGATCTTTTCTGGCAACTGAAGCATAAAAAGTTAAGAATGGATTCACTTTTTCGATCGGAAAATCGGTACCTAAAGCAACAATCCCTGCATTCTTTAGCAACGTTTTATAAGCATAAGCATGTTTTACTCTTTCAGCTCCCAGCCTATCCTCTGCCCAATACATATCACTTGTTGCATGAGTAGGTTGCACTGAAGGTAAAATATTTTCACCGTCAAAATATCTAAAATCAGAATTATCCATGACCTGAGCGTGCTCTACCCTCCAACGCCTGTTTGAATCATCTTTTAATAACTTATCGTAAGTTTTTAGAACAACATAATTAGCGGAATCACCAATCGCATGAGTATTCATCTGGAATTCAGTATCATGAAGACGCTCAGCTAGAACTTGAAAGTCCTCTAAATCTATAATCATACTTCCAAAATGGTTTTCTAAGTCTGAATATGGCTTCTTCAGTGCCGCACCTCTAGATCCTAAAGCTCCATCTGCATAAACTTTTACGGATCTTACATTCAGTCTGTCTGTTTTTAGAATACCAGACTCTAGGAATTCTGCTATGTTTTCTTCATTATTACTCAGCATTGCGTAAATTCTCATCTTAAGATCACCGTTTTGTTGTAACTCGTCTATAAGATGAATGACATCGGAGTTAAGACCTGCATCAACAAGGCTAGTCAATCCTAAAGAGATTGCTATTTCTTCTGCAGATTGTAAGGCTTTGGTTTGTGCATTTTTATCAATTTTAGGAAAAGTTGCCCTCACACTGGCCATTGGATTATCAATCAAAATACCCGTGAGCTTTCCGTTTTTCTTTTGTATTTCTCCTCCAAAAATTTCAGTGGATTCATCTATTCCTGCAATGTCTAATGCGGATTGATTAACAATCATCGCATGTCCATCTATTCTCGTCAGAGCTACGGGGACGTCTGGAAATAAAAGATCTAAGGTATCTTTAGTTGGAAATTCTTTAGTCTCCCAATCGTTTTGATCCCATCCTCTTCCTATTATATATTTAGTTTCAGGGTATTTTTGCTGAAACTCCTGAAGCCTTACGATGACATCGGCATAGCTTTCTGTTCCGTCCAGGTCAACCCTGCTTAATTTTAAGCCCAAATTGTAAAGATGTGCATGCGCGTCTATCAATCCAGGCAAAATGGTTTTACCATCAGCATCAATGATTTCATCAGCAGAATATTTTGAAAGTAAATTTGAGCTTTCGCCAGTTTCAATGATTTTTCCATCAGAAATGACAAAAGATTCTACGATAGAAAATTCATTGTCTACAGTGTAAACTTTTGCGTTTGTAACAATTAAATCTGCATCGGTTTTATTGGTACACGCAGAAAATGTAAATGCCAATAGTACAAGATAAATAAAAGAGTATTTCATTAGAATATGTTTAATATAGATTGATATATTTCTTCTCGTATTGAAGAATTTCCACTTGCTGCAAGAATAATCGAAACTAAAAGACCGATCATAGCAAACCCAAAATCTTTAGCAATCATGCGTGTTGCCTTTTTCTTATGTTTATTTCCTTTTTTCTTACGAGATATACTTATGGCGATTTCTCTTCCTCCAATAATACCTAGGAAAACCCAAGTGGTACTCATTGGAACCGTAGAAATAAAAAGTTTATAGATAAGTAAGATCACGTAGGATAAATCGATAAGTGTTGCTGCGCGAATATCGGATACCCGCGTCTTTTCACTCACAACACCTTGAATCTTGTCTCCTCTCAAATAAAACAAGAGCCCTAAGCCAAAAAAGATGGTAAGCGCAAAAATGGAAAATTGACCAAAAGTTTGTTCTCTAGGCAAATAAACAGCAATATTGGCTCCGTCCTGCATCACCCAGGTAGCCCATAGTGTACCACTAACTAACCACTGAACTGCAACCCAGGAATTGCTATGTTTCCTACTTTTGAAATACTTTCTTATTGTGTTATAAGACAAGTACCAAACTAAAAAGGAAACTACAAAAGCAAGTAAATAACCTGACCAGCTTTTTAAAACAACTGAAGTAATTCCAGAAGTATCAGCACTAAATACACTTAATAAAAGAAATGTAGTGGATACAGGCATTTTTAGCCTTGTCAAGATCAACAAAACCAGAGGTGCAATGACTTGAAAAAAAGTAAATTTATCTGGGTGTGGGTAGTCTGTAGAACCGTCAGGATTGGTAAGGCGTTGATAAGTAACATCTCCGTCAAAATGAAAAAAGCTCCAAGAAACGGTCAATAAAAATATACCTCCAATAAAAAGCCAGAGGATCCACCATTTCTTGGCTTTATTACTCTCAATGAAAGTCCCTAAAGATTGTATACTATCATTCGCAACTGCTGCATAAGCTGCAAAAAAGAAGCCAATCCACATAGCTAGATCGGCATTGGTTGTTGCAGTCGCAGCTAAAATTAAACCAACGACAACTACGATTAAAAACGTCTTTTCTTCTGAAAAAAAATCAAGTAGATTTAAGTACGGACGATCCCGGTCGTAACGCTTGAATTTATTAGCCATTAAAAGGTGGTATTTTATATCACATGTTTGGCAAATCTACTCAAATTAAGTTTTCTAATGTTTCTTTTTCGTTAAGAAAATTAAGGGTTTATTACCAATCAAATTGATATATCAAACCTCCCAAAACTTGGAATCCCTGAACTTCGAAATTCTGCCAGCGGTTGTAGGAGTTATTCAATAAATTATTTGCATTTATAAATGCTGATAATCTATTATTGAATTTGTACTCAACAGAGGCATTTAAGTCTATAAAACCATCGACGGTGTTTACAGATGATTCATTAATGTCTAAAGCACCAGATGGAAAAGTCGTAAAATCTGCTACAAAATCTTTTCTTTCTCCTATGTAAAACAATGAAGCAGAAAAGTTCCAGTTTTTTGTAAAGTTATAATTAGCATATGATTTTAATTCGAATTCAGGTAAGTTCCACGCTTCCTGACCTTCTTCAGTAGAGAAATTTGAATACTTTCCATTGAATCCTATTGTGAAATCACTATCAATCTGGTAAGATAAATCTGCTGAAAGAGAAAAAATATCAATATCACTATAAATTACATTGAAAGAATTCTGATAGTCAAAATTTCTTCGAGTAAGGTTTCTTGATAAAAACTCATTGCTAGGATTTGATATAAAAAAAGCATGATTGGATGTGCTTGAGTAGTTTGCCTGAGTTGAAAATGATAGATTATCCAGCAGTTTTGCAGAAAAACCTGCAAAGGCATTGTATTGCTGGTCACTTGGTAGTATGGTAAGGAATGGAGACACAAATGGATTTAGTGAGCTAAAGTTCTCATAGGTGTTTTGCTGTAGACCTCCATTCACCCCAAGACTCACCTCTACAGTCTGTTGGTTTAATAAGAATTCGGCTTTTACATCAGGATAAAAGAAGACTTCACTGGAACTTTCTTCAGAGTCATTAAAAAAAACAGCTTTGGCTCCAAGTTTTACGTTCACGTTATCGTAACTCAACTCTACAAATGGATTGACGTCTGCCTGTAGCTGCTGATAATCATTTTCGAAAGGACGTATGGTAGTGGTTTCAAAACCTCCGCTTAAAAAACTAAAATCTCCCTGGATAGATAATTTTTGAGTTCTTAAAGGTATTTCAACCAGTGGCTTAATTCTTAAAAGCTGTTCTGAGTTGCTATAATCGTCTGAAAAGTTTTGAACTCTGATTTCAGCTTCTTTCAGGACATTGTCGTAAAAGCGAATTCCTCCGAAAGCCTCAAATTTGGTATAGGTCTGTTTTGAATCAATAGCGCTGATTTGCTCTTCTGATAAATTGCTGAACATAGGCGCTAAACCATAATAGTTTACTTCTCTATGATTAAAATCAATACCTGTGTTCCAATCAAAATAGCGATCTTTAGAATTAAGATTTAAACCTAATGAGGTATTAGAAAAATCATCATCCAAAACCACATCATCAATGCCTCCCTGAGATGAAAGGTGAGAAAATTCTACATTTAGGTTACGATCAGGATTTATATCAAAATTGCTATAAAAATCAGCTAGTATCGTAGCAAAATTTCCAGCTCCAAATCTTGCATAATTTTCATAAAGTTTATCTGGCGGAGACATTCTCACGCCCGAAGCAGTGCCTTTTGCTGGAGTAAATGTTGAAGCAACAGGGACATTTATAAAGGTATAGGAGACTGGCTTCCTTGTTTGTTTTATAGTATCTTTTTCACTCGGTTTTTGTTTGATTTTAAAAGCATCGTTAACCGTAGGTGAGTACTGTTTAATAATAATAAGTTTATCGGTGCTGATCGTATCTCTTTGTGCGGTAGCATTAAAACTTATGCAAATGCCAAACAAAAAAAGAATAAAATACTTTAAATTTTGATTCATTATAATTACAATTTGTCGATACAAATAACGGTATCTTTATAACATTAATAACTGTTTAGGAATGAATTTTATTTCATTATCTAATTAAAATTAATAAACATGAGCATCATGGAGAATGATATAAAAGAATTACTTAAATCTCAAGACCAATTTTTGAAGACTGCATCCAAAACTTCAGTTGAAAATCGCATTTCAATATTGAAAAAATTGAAAGCTTGTATTAAAGCTTACGAACAAGACATAGTTGATGCGATTTATAAAGATTTTCAAAAGCCGGAGTTCGAAGTTTTAACAACTGAGCTATTCGTAGTTTATAAAGAATTAAACCTATTCATAAAGAATTTAAAAAAATGGTCTAAGCCAAAATCAGTTTCATCTGCCTGGCTCAACTTCCCTTCATCAGATAAAATCCACTATGTTCCATGGGGTAAGGTATTGGTCATAGCCCCATGGAATTATCCCTTTCAGCTAGCTATCACCCCTGCGATTGGCGCCATAGCTTGTGGGAATACAGTTGTTTTAAAACCCTCTGAACACGCACCTCACACGGCAAATATTCTTAAGAAAATCTTTAATGAAGTCTTTGATGAACAACAAGGAAAAGTTATAACTGGTGCTGTTGACACTGCAAAAATATTACTAGAACAGAAATGGAATTATGTCTTTTTTACAGGCAGTGTACCCGTGGGAAGAATTGTTTCGGAGCAGATTGCAAAATATATGACGCCACATACCTTGGAACTTGGTGGTAAGAATCCTTGTATAGTAGATTCTACAGCAAAAATTGACATTGCTGCCAGAAGAATATGCTGGGGTAAATTTCTGAACGCTGGCCAGACTTGTATTGCACCAGACTATCTTATGGTTGATTCAAAAATTAGAGACGAATTTCAGGAAAAACTTATTTCAACGCTCAAGGAGTTCTACTCTGAAAATTCATATCGCGATTACACCCGGTTAATTCATGACGCTCATTTCGAAAAACTTACAGGATTTCTGAAAAATCTAAATATTATTTATGGAGGGGAATACGATGCCAAAACCAATTTTCTTGCACCTACTTTGGTGGATTCTCCAAACTTATCATCACCGCTTATGGAAGAGGAGATCTTTGGTCCTATTTTGCCTATCTACTCCTATTCCTCATTTGATGAACTTGAAGAGATGATCACCTCTTTTGAAAAACCCTTATCTCTCTATGTATTTAGTGAAAGCAAAGATTTTGCCGAGCAAGTCAACGAAACATTTGAATTTGGAGGAGGAGTAATAAACGACACGATTGTGCATTTTGTCAACGACAAGCTACCTTTTGGAGGTGTTGGAGATAGCGGCGTAGGAAACTATCATGGTAGAGCATCTTTCGATACTTTTACAAGAAGAAAACCAATAGTATATCGTAAAACCTGGTTGGATATTCCGATTAAATATCCTCCATATACTCGAGTGGATACCTTTAAATCTTTTCTAAATTTATTTCGATAAGATTAAACTTGAATTTTGATTTTGCTCTTTTCTGAGAAAGTAAGTTGATGGCTTTTTCCGAGAACTGAAGAATACGTGGATAACCTCCTGTGACTTGAGCATCTCTCATAAGTGCGATCATTTTCCCCTCTGGTGTATATTGAACGGTTCCTGGCAAAACAGGTCCTGTTGTGATCTCTTCCAATTCATTGTCAAGGCGTTCCTGAATTTCGTAAGCCATGCGATTCTGTGAAGTTGAAAGTGAAAATTCAGCGTTATTTAATTGATATTGAAGAGTTTGACTAAGTTTTTGGAATTCAGGACCCTTAAAAACGTCCAAAACTGAAGTTTTGTAATATTCCAGATTCAGTATTGGACAATCAGCCCCACTTACTCCCTCATAGGATACATAGATAATTTTATCACTCTTTTTAAGTTGATGCTGAGTTAAAGCCTTATAAAAACTTTGACTCCCCAAAAAAGCACCAGACTGGAAACCGTCTTTAACAGCGATATACCCCCAGTTTCCTTCAATTAATTGCTTAATCAATATCTGATCTCCGCTCTTAATTTTTATAATAGAATTAGATTCAATTTGTTCATCATTCAAAAGGATTTCTCCATCTAAAACTGCAATGCAAATAAATGTTGGGGAATCGAATTCGAGCTTAAGTCCTTGTTGATAAAACTCTATACAAGCAGAATTCTCTTTATTGCCCAAAACATGGTTGGCAAACCTGTAAAGGTTAAAATCCATCGCTCCGGAAATAGGGATTCCCTGTGGCATTCCTTCGGTGCGCCCCTCATCTTGAATCGTTGCATAAAGTCCAGTTTGCTTTACATTTATGCTCATACTACCATTTATTATAATTGAATTGAGATTGAATATCTTCAAATTCATCTTTTGTAATAGGTTCAAATTGAATCTTATCGCCAGCCTGTAAATAACAATAACGAGTAGGATTTTCTGAATCAAATAACTGAATTGGACTCCTACCAATAATTTGCCAACCCCCAGGAGAATCTAGTGAATAAATTCCAGTTTGCTGATCGGCAATTCCAACAGATCCACTAGGAATTTGCCGTCTTGGTTGTGATTTTCTTCGATGAAAAAGCGATGAATCAAGACCTCCCAAATATGGAAAGCCAGGTAGAAAACCAATGAAGTAAACTGTGTAAACAGCCTCTGAATGATTCTTAATAATTTCATCAACCGATAAGCTTAAATCTTCTGAAAGTAATTCCAAATCCCAGCCATAATCATGGTCATAACATACCGGTATTTTCTTGATTGGAGAATCCAATATATTGACTATTTTCGAGTCATAAATCTGCTCTAAAAGGTCTTTTTTTGCTTCATAGAAATTATTTATAGTATGTTTGTAAATAATTAATAATGAGTTATATGAATTGATTACCTGAAGTATTAATTCATGTTTATCTGTCAGTAATTTATTTTTAAGATAAAGGAGATGATTTAAAAGATTTTCATTGATTTCTTCGTCAAATTCTACAAGAATTGATCTCTCATTAATTTGAAAAATTCGAAATTTATGACTCATAATCCTCTCCTATTTTAATTCCATTTTCAATGAGTTTAGCTCTTAAAACTTGGAGGATTTTTAGGGCATTAGCTGTATCGCTATGAACACAAATGGTATCAAATTCTTGATTAATTATTTCTCCAGAAAGAGACAAAACTTCATGATTATTGATCATCGATAGTACTCTTTCAAAAATCAAATCTGGATCGTTTAATACTGCTCCATTTTCTTTTCTTGAAACTAAACTTAAGTCATTTTGATAAGATCGGTCTGCAAAACCTTCCATCCACAAAGTAGTAGATTTTGGAATTTTGGAAGAAAAATTTACATAAGGCGGGGTAAATAAAATCATCTCTGAATTTCTTTCTTTGACAACATTAAAAATCAGATCCGCAATGTTTTGACTTTTCCGCATATCATTATAAAGTGCTCCGTGGGGCTTAATGTGATGAAGCTTAACTCCGAAATCTTTACAAGATTCTTCTATCAAATCAATTTGTTGATGCAAATGATTTTTTAATTTATCAGGAGATAAATCCATTGATTTCCTTCCAAAGTTTTCAAAATCTGGATATGAGGGATGAGCGCCAACATTAACATGATGTGTTTTAGCTAAGCTAACGGCTTGATCTACAGAATTTCTATCGCCAAAATGTCCACCACAAGCGATATTACAAGATGAAATAAGAGGCATGATGTCAGCATCATAATTCCCACCTTCTCCAAGATCACAATTGATATCAATAGTTTTATTCATATCGAAATATATGCAATGATGAGAACTTTGGAAACTTTATAAGCTTAATCTTTAGTAAAATCAACCCAACCAACCCTCACGATCAAGGCTTCTGTACTGAATAGCTTCAGAAATGTGAGCGCCTTTGATCTCTGCTGTGGCTTCAAGATCGGCTATAGTTCTAGATACCTTCAAAATTCGATCATAAGCTCTGGCAGACAAGTTAAGCCGTTCCATAGCTGTTTTCAATAAAGTTTTGGAAGATTCCTCCAGTTTACAGAACTGCTTGATATGTTTCACATTCATTTGAGCATTGTAGTGTACATTTTCAAAATCTTTGAATCGATCAGTTTGAAACTCTCTGGCTTTAGTAACGCGTTCTCTTATCATGACACTACTTTCGCCTTTACGTTCGTCGCTGAGTTTATCAAACGGAACTGGAGTCACTTCAATATGAATATCTATTCTATCCAACAGCGGTCCACTGATTTTTCCTAAATAGCGCTGCATTTCGGCTGGTGAAGAAGTCACAGGGGCATCGGGATCATTAAAGTAGCCGCTTGGGCTAGGATTCATACTTGCCACCAACATAAAGCTGGATGGATAAGTCACTGTAAATTTTGCTCTTGAAATAGTAACTTCCCGATCTTCAAGTGGTTGCCGCATCACTTCAAGAACTGTTCGTTTAAACTCTGGTAATTCATCCAAAAATAAAATACCATTATGGGCTAGTGAAATCTCACCCGGCTGAGGATAGGCACCACCGCCGACTAAGGCTACATCTGAAATTGTATGATGTGGACTTCTAAACGGGCGCTCGGCCATCAAACCAACATTTTCTTTTACTCTTCCAACTACCGAATGTATTTTCGTGGTCTCTAAAGCCTCTTGCAGACTCATAGGTGGTAAAATACTCGGTAAACGTTTGGCTAACATAGTTTTTCCAGACCCTGGAGGACCAACCATAATAATATTATGTCCACCAGCGGCTGCAATTTCCATACAGCGCTTGATAGATTCCTGACCTTTCACATCAGCAAAATCAAACTCTGGGTGTGCAAGGTTGTTGTAAAATATTTCTCTTGTATTGATTTTGGTAGCCTCCAGAGGCTCATCCTTATCAAAGAAATTGATGACTTCACTAATGCTTTCAACTCCATAAACGTCGAGATTATCGACAATAGCCGCTTCTTTTGCATTTTGTTTAGGCAAAATAAACCCTTTGAATCCTTCTTGCCTGGCTTTTATAGCAATTGGTAAAGCTCCTCTGATGGGCTGTAAACTTCCATCGAGAGACAATTCACCCATAATGATGTATTTATCAATATCATCAGATTTGATCTGATTGGAAGCTGAAAGAATGCCAAGTGCAAGAGTTAAATCGTAAGCAGAGCCTTCCTTACGCATATCTGCCGGAGCCATATTGACTATGATTTTCTTTCCTGGAAATTTAAATCCATTGTTTTTTAAAGCTGCCTGAATTCTAAAACTACTTTCTCGAATCGCATTGTCTGGTAAGCCTACAAGGTGATAGCCTATGCCCTTTTCCATATTGATTTCGACAGTAATAATTTCAGCATCAACTCCGAAGACGGAACTTCCAAAAACTTTGACAAGCATAATAAATTGATTAGCGGTTAGTTAATCTAAAAATATGCTTTTTTCCATAAAGTTTATAAAAATCAAAACTTTATTAAAATATTTAAATGGTAAAAAACAAAAACCCCGAATTCATTTCGGGGTTTGATGATGATGAATAATGAAATATACGTTAAGACTTGAAATGTTTCAACAATTCTAACGTGGAAGCATCGTGCTGATTTTCAATACTTGACGATTGAATATCCTGTAATGTGCCCTTAGCCAATTGTTTACCAAGTTCCACTCCCCACTGGTCATAACTGAATATGTTCCAAATCACACCTTGGACAAAAATTTTATGCTCATACATGGCTACCAATTTTCCCAAAGATTTTGGAGTTAGTTCATCTATTAAAATTGAAGTCGTAGGTCTATTTCCTTCGAAAACTTTAAAAGGCAGTAACTTTTGAATTTCTTCAACACCCAAACCTTGGCTTTCAAGTTCAGCATGAACTTCGACTTTAGATTTACCCTTCATTAAAGCTTCAGTTTGAGCAAAATAATTAGCCATCAAGATGTCGTGATGGTTTAAATTACCGTGCAGTGATTTTTTATAACCAATAAAATCAGAAGGAATTAATTTTGTTCCCTGGTGAATTAATTGAAAAAAAGCATGTTGTGAATTGGTTCCTGGCTCACCCCAAACAATAGTTCCCGTCTGGTAATTCACCTTCACTCCTGCTCTATCTACACTTTTCCCATTGCTTTCCATGGAAGCTTGCTGCAGATAAGGTGCCAATTTTTGAAGATATTGCGTGTAAGGAATAATTGCTTCGCTTTCAGCATTCATAAAGTTATTATACCATATACCAAGTAAAGCTAGGATAACAGGCATGTTTTCTTTGAAGTCTGAAGTTTTGAAGTGCATGTCCATGTCTTCTGCTCCATCCAGTAAGTCCTGGAAGTTTTTTGAGCCGACACTCACAGCAATAGAAAGTCCAGCGGCACTCCACAAAGAAAAACGACCTCCAACCCAGTCATACATTGGAAAAATATTTTCTTTATCAATACCGAAGTCTTCTACTGCTTGTATGTTGGTAGAAACAGCAACAAAATTATGCTTCACATCTGCTTTAGTTGCAGATTTCAAAAACCAATCCCTTACGGTAGTAGCATTTGTAAGAGTTTCCTGAGTTTTAAATGATTTAGAAACGATGAGAAATAAGGTAGTTTCAGGATTGAGATTTTTTAAAGTCTCTAAAACATGATCTCCATCTACATTTGAAATAAAATGTGGACTAATCCCTTCCTGGTAATAAGCTAAAGCATCAATAATCATTTGTGGGCCTAAGTCAGAACCGCCAATACCAATATTTACAACATCTGTAAACCTTTTGCCTGTATATGATTTTCGATTTCCAGAATTAACTTGATCGGCAAAGGTTTTTATTTTATTCAAAACAGCTTGAACATCTTTAAAAACATCTTTATCATCAACTTTAGCTGAATTGTTTTCTGAAGTTCGTAATGCGGTGTGCAGTACTGCTCTACCTTCAGTTTCATTGATTTTATCACCTTCAAAGTAAGCCTTTATAGCATTTTTTAAATCAGCTTCTTCAGCAAGATTCAATAATTGATTAAAAACATCTTTATCAATTAAATTTTTAGAAAAATCAATCAGAAAATCATCATTATGTATTGAAAATTCATCAAAACGTTTAGAATTTGATGCAAATAACTTTCCTAAATCATATTTTTTTCCAGAAAGTAATTCGAGTTCCTTCCAGGATTTATAATTGATTGGAGATTGAGTTTGTAAGGGCATTTATTTTACTTTTAAAACGTTGTTTTTATAATGGTCTATGAGACCATCTATAGGTCTTCTTATCACATTTCCAATGTCTAAGTGATAGCGCTTAGCTACATCTCTAATGATGTCTTCAGAAAAGAAAGCTATAGATCCTATGAAATGAATAGGAACGCCTTGAGCTTGTTTAAAACACATCACTCGCCGTTCAATAAACTTTTCAATTCCTTCGTATATCAACTTATAGAAATAACCATTTCTTTCTTCGGAAGTGAAAATAAATTCAGCAAAGGAAGCTAGATAAGTGTTTGGATTGTCTTCTTTGTAGACGTTTCTTTTAATTGTATCTGCGTCTAAATCATAGCGCTTTTCAAACTCGCGACTCATGTGATCTCCCATAAATTTATAGTAGTAATCACGAATAAGACGTTTACCAAAATAATTTCCACTCGCTTCATCCATTAGTACATATCCAAGAGATTCTATCTCCATGTGGACATTTTTACCATCGAAAAAACAAGAATTGGAACCAGTTCCCAAAATACACACAATGCCAGGTTCTGTAGTTGTGGCTAGAGCTGCAGCGACCATATCCTCATCAACATTTATCTCTGCTTCCTCAAAAAAGTCTTGCAAAATGTCTGTAAGATTTTTTGCTGGAGTCGGTGTTCCACATCCTGCACCATAAAAATCAACTCTGGAAACTTTAGGAATCATTTCCTTTAGTTCGTCATTTTCTTCCAGGCGAGCTTTTAAACTTTCTGGTTTAAAGACGGCTGGGTTCAAACCTTTGGTTCGTGTTCTAGATTCTACTTCACCTCTATCGTTTAATAGGATCCAGTCACATTTTGTTGAGCCACCATCTGCTATAAGTATCATGAAATTAAGTTTAGGTTAAAATAAAAAAAGCTTATTTCCAATTAAGAAATAAGCTTTTTTTTGAAGTTGATAATTACAATTTAGCAACGTGTAAGGCTAAATCTACCATTTTAGCAGAATAACCATATTCATTATCATACCAAGATATTAACTTAAAGAAGTTGTCATTTAAAGCAATACCAGCATTGGCATCAAAATTTGAAGTTGCTGTTTCTGATACAAAATCTTGAGAAACCACTTCATCTTCATAATACCCTAAAACACCCTTCATAGGTCCATCAGCGGCGGCCTTCATTGCTGCTTTTACTTCTTCATAAGTTGCTGATTTTTCAGTTCTCACTGTTAAATCCACTACAGATACATCTGCAGTTGGAACACGAAAAGCCATACCAGTTAACTTTCCTTCTACTTCTTTTATTACTTTACCTACTGCAACAGCGGCACCTGTACTGGCAGGAATAATATTATTAATTGCGCTTCTACCTAATCTGTAAGCTTTAGCTGATGGTGAATCTACAGTAAATTGTGTTGAAGTTGCAGCGTGAATTGTAGTCATCAAACCTTCTACAATACCGAAGTTATCATTGATTACTTTGGTTATTGGAGCAAGACAGTTAGTTGTACAAGAAGCGTTAGAAACAATTGTATCTTCTGCTTTTGCATCATTTTCATTTACTCCCATCACAAACATTGGCGCTGTTTTGGAAGGTGCAGAAATCACAACTTTTTTTGCGCCTGCTTCTAAGTGAGCAGAAGCGTTATTTTTTTCTTTAAAGATACCTGTACATTCTAAAATAACCTCAGCGCCTACAGCATCCCATTTCAGTTGTTTTGGATCTCTTTCAGCTGTAATTCTGATTGATTTTCCGTCAACAACAAGATTTCCATCTTTTACATCTACAGATTTGTTGAATCTTCCGTGAACTGAATCATATTTAAGCATATAAGCTAGATGATCTACATCGAGTAAATCATTAATTCCTACAATTTCTACATCTTTATTTTCCATTGCTATTCTAAAAGCAATTCTACCAATACGGCCAAAGCCGTTAATTCCTATTTTTGTCATAATTATTGAATTTTAATTTATTTATAATTAAGTGGATACAATATCCGCAACTCTTAAAAGATCGGTATCCAATATTTTTTTGATGTTTATAGCAGTTTCAAATGGTACATAAACAATTTTCTTATGTTCTATGCCAACCATTATATTCGACTGGCCTTCCAGTAACGCATCGACAGCTCCAACTCCAAGGCGACTTGCTAGAACTCTATCAAAACAACTTGGAGATCCTCCACGTTGAATATGCCCTAGTACTGTAACTTTAACTTCATAACCTAAAAGACTGGATTCTATAGATTCTGCTACCTCAGCTATATTCTTTCCAATTTGATCGCCTTCAGAAACCACAACAATACTGGAAGTTTTTCCAGTTTTTCTACTTTTATCAAGAGATTCTATAAGTCTATCAATACCTAGATTTTCTTCAGGGATAAGTATTTCTTCTGCTCCTGCCCCAATACCGCTATTTAAAGCAATATCTCCAGCATCTCTTCCCATAACTTCTACCAAAAATAATCGGTCGTGAGAACTTGCGGTGTCTCTTATTTTATCAATAGCTTCAACTACTGTATTAAGAGCGGTATCGTAACCAATTGTATAATCAGTTCCATTGATATCATTATCGATAGTCCCAGGAATTCCAATGATTGGCATATCAAATTCTTTGCTGAATATTGAAGCACCTGTAAAAGTTCCATCACCGCCTATAACTACTAAAGCATCAATATTACGAGATTTAAGATTTTTGAAAGCTTTTTGACGGCCTTCCTTAGTCATAAAATCTTTTGACCGAGCGGATTTTAAAAATGTTCCACCTCGATTAATTGTGTTTTTTACATCCCGAGCACCGAGTTCGATAAATTCATTTTCTATGAGACCCTGAAACCCTCTGTATATACCATCACATTTTAGACCAGAGTAAGCTGCATTTCTTACTACAGCGCGTATAGCTACATTCATACCCGGAGAATCTCCTCCAGAGGTTAAAACTGCGATTTTATTTATTTTTTCCATTAATTTCAAATATAGTCTAAATATAAGATTCTTTATAAACAACTTATTGACTCAAACGATTTCGATACCTGAACATTATCAAAAATTTATAAAATTTTTACAAAATTACCTGTCTGACAAAATTTTGTATTCCCAAGGCTCGAAATTGTGAAGTTGATCTGTTTTTAGTTCAATATCGTCAGAAGTCATCATATCTTGAAATTTACCCGAAATTGAAAATTTAAAATCTTGTGGATCTTCAGAGAAATTTGCCACATAAATTAGCTTTTTACCTTCTTTTTCCCTTTCAAATGCAATAATATTTTCATCATTTGTAGTTGTAATTCTTTCATAAGAAGCGGCCTCCTTTCCACCATTTAAAGGCTTTAGTTGATTTTTCAATTCTCCAAGTTTTACGTGTACATTCCAAAATTCTCCTTTAGATTTTGGAATAGAGTCTTTTTCAAAAAACTTGAGTCTTTTATCCATCCCATATTCCTGTCCGCTGTAGATCAATGGCATGCCAGGTAAAGCGTAAGTAAAAGCTAGCATGGCTTCAGATGCGGAACCCATACGCTCATCAAAGGTTCCATTCCAAGAATTTTCGTCATGATTGGTGATGAAATTCATTAAATAATCATCTTCTTGATAAGTTGTATCAATCTTAGTCATATAGTCATCCCAGTCTTTTACAGACATTTCACCTTGGGCAATTTCATTCATAATATGATGACCTTCCCAGTTGTAACCCATATCAAAGGCTTGATAAAACAAATCTTTATCTTCGCTTTCCGCCAACATAAAGACTGGCTTTTCCTTTTTCAGCTCAGGAACAACAAAATTCCAAAAATCTGTCGTAACGTTTCCAGCCACATCACAACGGAAACCGTCAATGTTTTTCTCTTTTACCCAATAAACCATCTCGTCTTTCATGGCTGTCCATAAAGAATCATTTTCATAATTGAGATGAGCCACATCAGTCCAACCCCAGGTTTCTCCAGTATCTGGATTGATAGGATCTGTAACTTCACCATCTTTATTTTTATGATAGTATTCCGGATGTTCTTCAATCCATTTATGATCCCAGCCTGTATGATTTGCTACCCAATCTAAAATCACGTACATGCCATTATCGTGAGCAGTTTCCACCAGATTTTCAAAATCTTCCATAGACCCAAATTCAGGATTGATGGCTGTATAATCTGAAATCGCATAATAACTTCCCAAATACTTTTCCTTTTCTTTAGGATCTTCAATATCTTCAATAGATAAATCTGGAGTGGCTTTTCTATTTTTCATCGAAATGGGATAAATCGGCATCAACCAAATGACCTTCACACCCAGCTCCTTTAATTGAGGAATATCTTTTGTGAATTCTGAAAACGTTCCTTCAGGTGAATATTGACGAATATTCGCTTCATAAATTACTGATGATTCCAATATTTCATTTGAAATCGGTTCGAAAGATGCTGTTTCTTCCTCTTGTTTTTTGACATCTTTTTCTTGCTTACAAGCTACAAAAAGCAGCATAAGGCTTAAAGTAATTGAAAGTATTTTGACATGTTTCATAATCTTTTTTTAAGTAATATTTATTCTGAATTTACTAGTCAGTAAAACAATTGATCTTACTGTAATTTCGTAGAACATTAGTTAGAACTAAATATTGAAAACCCTGATGGAACTCTGATGTCTTTATCAAAACTGAGTTCTGAATTTTCTAAAACACTTCTGAATTTGATTTTCGATAAATTCAACTCTTCAAACCTTGAAGTTTTTATTTGTTTTTCTTCGGAATTAGTATTAAGAAAAGTGACTACAATTTCGTCCTCATGAATTCTGAAAACAGGATAAATTCCATCAAATGGAACAAAATGAACCATTTCTCCTTCTAGAATTGCTTTAGAATTTTTTCTGAAGTTCAATAAGGTTTTCAAAAAATTCTGAAATTGTTTTTTCTCGGTATCCAAATTTTCACCAGTAAAAGCGTTGATTGGATCGCCTTCCCAGCCTCCAGGGAAATCGGTCCTGATCAATCCATGATCACCTCGCTTGTCTGAATTATCCATCAAGATTTCCGTTCCATAGTAAATTTGAGGAGTTCTTGGCAAAGTAAAGATCAAGCCCAAAGCCATTTTGGTTTTTTCAATATCCTCATTAAGCTGAGTGAAAATCCTATCCATATCATGATTATCTGGAAAAATCATGATGTCCTTAGGTTCTGGATAAGTGAAATCGTTAGCCAATCCTTCATAGATTTTCACTAATCCATTTCCCCAGCCTTCATTGCCTTCATTCAAAGCCTGGACAATTTTCATTTGCATGGGGAAGTCCATGACTGACCTTAAATTAGACTCATAACCGTCTTTATTCTGAGCTCCGTCTTGCCAGTAACTCACAAGTACTTGGTCGGTCGTCCACTCCTCGCCTACTATATTAAAATTGGGATATTCACTCATAATCGCTCCAGCCCAGTCAGACATGAAATCTTTATCAGGATAAGGATAAGTATCCTGGCGGATACCGTGCAATTGCAAAGTTTCTACCCACCAAATGCTATTCTGAATAATGTACTGCGCCAGAAATGAATTCTTTTGGTTTAAGTCTGGCATTGTAGTCACAAACCAACCCTGATTATTCAATTTTGTGTCTATATCCGAAGCGTAAGGATCTTGATTGGTAGACCGTTTATGGTTGGAAGTCGGTATCTCTTCTTCAGATTCATATTTTTTCTGAAAATTTAACCAATTTTCAAAAGGTAAGTCATCCATCCACCAGTGACCACTTCCACAATGGTTGGCCACCATATCCATGATCAATCCTATCCCTTTTTCTGAAGCTTTTTGAGAAAGCGCTTTATATAGTTCCAAATCTCCAAATCTTGGGTCAACTTCATAAAAATCAGTAATCGCATAACCATGATAAGACGAATTTTCCATATCGTTCGTCAACAACGGACTCGACCAAATACTGGTAAAACCCATCTCTGAAATGTAATCCAAATGGTCAATAATACCTTGGATGTCTCCTCCATGACGAGCATAGCCACTACTTCGGTCCACTTTAGTTTCTCTTAAACTTTTAACTACATCGTTACTGGGGTCACCATTAGCAAAACGATCTGGCGTAATTAAGTAAACTACATCAGTATGATCAAAACCAACAAAATCCTCTGCCGATTGTTCTCTAGATTTTAATTCGAAGTCAAAACTCAAGTTTTTAGTTCCTTTTTTTTTGAATTTAATCTCAAATATGCCCGTCTCAGCAACTTCGGAAATTTTTAAATCAATAAACAAATAATTCGGGCTGTCGGCTTTATGGATTTCAGTGATTTCAACACCCTTGTATTTTAACTGAGGTTCGTAAGTTGAAATACCATTGGCATGTACTAAAAGTTGAATCTCATTCATTTGCATGCCAACCCACCAATTTGGAGGTTCAACGCGGATATCCTGAGCATTTAAATCAACTGAAAACAAATTCAGAAGGAAGAAACATCCAAAAATTAATTTTAAAAAAGTAGATTGAGTTTTCAGTTTCATAGCTTTTATTTTTCAATAATACTTATTGCAAAACCACCACCTGAAGCAGACTTCAATTTCAAAGTCGACCTGCTGGTCACCTTTTTGGTTGAAATCTCGTAAGCTTGCGGATTGGTTTTGTAATGCGCATCTTTTGCATCAGCATAAATGGTAGCTTCATAGGTTTTTCCTTTTTCAAGAAAATCTAATTCCACCTGAGTTTTTCTAGGTGTTGTGCCGTTTACATTACCAATAAACCAGCTTGATTCGTCTTTGGCTTTTCTTGCTACCGTAAGGTATTCTCCTGGTTCTGCTTCCAAATAGTGACTTTCGTCCCAATCTATGGCGACATCTTTGATAAATTGAAAAGCATCCATAAACTGCTCATAATGTTCAGGTAAATCTGCTGCCATCTGTAATGGGCTATACATCGTAACGTATAAAGCCAATTGATTGGCAATAGTAGAATTGACATGAGAATTGTTATCCGGATTCAATTTGCTGATGTCCATTTCAAAAATTCCCGGGGTGTAATCCATCGGCCCACCAATTAATCTTGTGAAAGGCAAAATGGTGACATGATTTGGTTTTGAACCGCCAAAGGCCTGAAACTCTGTTCCTCTAGCTGACTCATTTCCTATCAAATTCGGGTAAGTTCTACGAAGTCCTGTTGGTCTCACAGCTTCATGAGCGTTAACCATTATTTTGTAATCTGCTGCTTTTTTTACGGCATATAAATAGTGATTAATGGCCCATTGTCCATAGTGACGCTCTCCTCTCGGAATAATATCACCAACATACCCACTTTTTACAGAGGTATAGCCGTATTTGTTCATAAACTGATACGCTGTATCTAGATGACGCTCATAATTTCTGATGGCACCAGAAGTCTCGTGGTGCATCATCATTTCAATGTTTTTGGATCTTGCGTAATCATGGATTTCTTCAACATCAAAATCTGGATAAGGCGTAACAAAATCAAAAACAAAATCTTTAGAATTGCCAAACCAATCTTCCCAGCCTTCATTCCACCCTTCTACTAGCAAGGCATCAAAACCATGTTTGGAAGCAAAGTCAATGTATTTTTTGACATGTTCTGTATTTGCAGCATGTTTTCCGTTAGGAGTAGTTTTAGAATAGTCCGTCTCTCCCAGTTTCACAGACGGGAGGTCATCGGTATAATTCCAGGTGCTCTTACCTGTTATCATTTCCCACCAAACGCCCATATATTTAATGGGTTTTATCCAAGACGTATCCTCTAAAGTATTGGGCTCGTTGAGATTTAAGGTCATATTGGAAGCCAAAATATCTGTGGCGTCATCGCTAACCATAACCGTTCTCCAAGGTGAAACTGCAGGGGCTTGTAAATAGCCTTTGTTACCAACCGCATCTGGCGTTAACCAAGATTTGAAAGTCAAACTCGATTCGTCTAAGTTTAGATTCATTAATGAATACTCTTTTAAAGCCGCTTCATGAAGATTAATATAGATCCCGTCTTCAGATTTCATCATTAATGAGGTTTGAACTCCAGTTTTTGCAAACTGCTCTTGGGATGCATTTCCTGTCAATGCATCATCAAATAATCCGCTAATTTCTGAAAGTTTTGAAGTGGTATAATCATATTCCTGAGAATCATAATCTCCAGGAATCCAATACGCAGTATGATCGCCAGTCATCCCAAATTCAGTATGCTCTTCTTTGATCACGAAATACACCAAGTTTTCCTGCTGTGGAAACTCATATCGGAAACCTAAACCTTCATCAAACAGACGAAAACGGATGATGATGTGGCGGTTCATTTCGGGTTGTTCCAAAGTAAAAGCTACTTCGTTATAATGATTTATGATTTCAGATTGTTCGCCCCAGACTGGCTCCCAGACTTCATTAAAACTTGTTTCTGAAACCTCTTTGACTTCAAAACCATTCATTAATGAAGTCTCATCATCGACCAACTCTAAACCAAGTTGACTTTCTTTAATGACTTCTTTTCCTTTATAGTGAAGTGAATAAAAAGGTGTTCCCACCTCATTCAATTTGAAATTAAGCTCATGTTCAGAATTTGGTGACTTCAGCGTTTGTCCGTAACTCAGTATTGATGACATTATTACTCCCAATACTATTAATCGTTTTTTCATTTTAATGATATCTATTGCCAATAATTGGCTGGTTGAATAATTTATTTGACTCCAAACTATAGTAAGTCTGTGATCGTTTTTTAAGATTTAACTTCAATTACTTTACCATCAACAACAATTTGAAGTTCGCCTTCATTTTCTAAAGAAAAGTGGGTTTCTTCGTGATTGATTTCAACTTTCAAAATGTGATTTCTAAAATTCACTTTGAAAAAATAGGATGTCCATCCCTTAGGTATTTTAGGAGCAAAATGCAATTGATCTTTTTTAACACGCATTCCTCCAAAGCCTTCTACAATACTCATCCAGGTTCCCGCCATACTAGTGATATGACAACCTTCTTTCACTTCCTTATTATAGTCATCCAGATCTAGCCTAGATGTTCTTAAGTAAAACTCATAAGCTTGATCCATTCTATCTAGTAAAGCTGCCTGAATACTGTGAACACATGGCGAAAGTGAAGATTCGTGAACGGTAAAAGGCTCGTAAAAATCAAAATGCTTCTCGATATCTTCTTTTTTGAAGTGATGCTCAAAAAAGTAAAACCCTTGTAGCGTATCAGCTTGCTTGATGTAGGGAGAGCGTAAAATTCTGTCCCAGGACCAGTGTTGATTGATTGGACGAAGTTTTTGATCCAAATCATCCACTTTCACCATTTCTTTATCCAAGAAACCATCTTGCTGAAGGTAAATACCATGCTCTTCAGAATAAGGAAAATACATATTGTGAGCTACTTTCAACATAGCGTCTACTTCAGTATTTGTAAGTCTAGTTTTTTGAATAATTCGGGCATAATCGTCTCCGAATTCTTTTTCAACTTTTCTTAAATTTTCAACAGCATATTCAATACACCATTTCGCTATGTAATTGGTATAAAAATTATTGTTGACATTGTTTTCATACTCATTTGGTCCCGTGACTCCAAGAATAACATATTTATCTTTTTGTGTTGAGAACGTAGCCCGTTGATGCCAGAATCTGGCGATCGCAATCAAAACCTCCAAGCCCATTTCTGGGATATACGAATAATCTCCAGTAAAGCGATGATAATTGAAGATTGCATAAGCAATGGCACCGTTTCTGTGTATTTCTTCGAAGGTGATTTCCCATTCGTTGTGAGATTCTTCACCATTCATGGTTACCATGGGATATAAAGCCGCTCCTCCAGAAAATCCAAGTTTTTCAGCATTTTCAATGGCTTTATCAAGATGATTATACCTGTATTTTAAGAGATTTCTAGCCACAGTTTGGTCTTTGGTCGCCATGTAAAAGGGGATACAATAAGCTTCCGTATCCCAATAGGTACTTCCTCCGTATTTTTCACCAGTAAATCCTTTTGGGCCGATATTCAATCGGTGATCTGTTCCTGTGTAGGTTTGATTCAATTGAAAGATATTGAACCGAATACCTTGTTGCGCTTTGATATCACCTTCAATAGTGATATCGCTCATGCTCCAAATGTCGCTCCAGGCTTGCTTTTGATTTTCTAAAAGACTTTCAAACCCTACTGAAGTTGCCTTTTTTAAGACTAATTTTGCTGCAGAAATTAATTCAGATTTATCGTGATTTAATGAAGTCGTGTAACCTGCGTATTTCTGAAGGCTAAGTGTATTTCCTTTAGCAACATATTCTTTATAAAAAATGGAAACTTCCATCTCCTTTTCTAAAGATTCACCTTTGGCTTCAGAGGTTTTACCATTCAAAAACAAATGAGATTCCATGTAAGTACACACATGGTAAGAGGTTTTCAAAGTGTGACATTCTATAAAACCTTGATTAGCATTTAGTTCTTTGTTAGTGGTTTTCCAGAACTGATCATCCCAATTGGTATCTTGATTGGTAATTCCTGAATCTAAATAAGGTTGAAACGTAATTGTAGCATCAGAATTAATGGGTGTAACTGCATAGTCTATTATACCTAATTCTTCATGCTCCAGACTCAAAAACCGTTTCACATCTACCTTTATAGTAACATCGTTCTGGAGAGTAGCCTCGAAGCTTCTGCTGAGCCAACCTTCTTTCATATTGAGTTCGCGCTTGAAGCTCTTGACTGCTTTACAGCTAAATAAATCAAGCATCTCATCATTAATGATCACGTTGATGCCAATCCAGTTTGGAGCATTCAATACTTTAGCAAAATATTCTGGATAGCCATTTTTCCACCATCCGACTCTGGTTTTATCTGGATAAAACACGCCACCGATATAGCTTCCCTGAAAGCTAGGTCCTGTGTAAGTTTCTTCAAAATTGGCTCGCTGTCCCATGGAACCGTTTCCAATACTGAATAAACTTTCTGAAGATTGAACGCGTTCCACATCAAAGCCGTCTTCTATAATTGACCAGGAATTTGGTGTGATATAATCTTGATTCATTGTTGTAATTTTTTTATTTCTTAAAATTGATAAGAGTTTGTAAGACGTCTTCACTGATTTCTGAAAAACTTTTAAAGTTAAAATCGGCTTCGCTGAGAACTAATTCATCCCCAATACCAACACTTGTCATCTGTGCGTTATTTGCTGCTTTGATTCCTGCTTGTGAGTCTTCAAAAACAATGGATTGCTTAGGCTCAACACCCAAAAGATCACAACCTTTCAGAAATACTTCAGGATCTGGTTTAGCTTTCGAAACTTCATTACCATCTACAATATATTCGAAGTAAGAATTGAGTTTTACTTTAGTCAAAATACGTCTCGCGTTTTTACTAGCTGAACCTAATGCAATGGGGTAATCATTTTCCTTTAAATAGGTAAGAGTTTCCAAAACTCCTGGTAAGATATCGTCTGTAGACATAGCATCTACAAAAGACAAATATTCTTCATTTTTCATAGCCATCAGGCTGTTGAATTTTTCTTCTGAAATGGTTTTATTCCCCCATTTTAATATTTTCTCCATTGATTTTACTCTGGAAACTCCCTTCAATTGTTCGTTTTCTTCTTCAGAAAAAGAAATATCTAAAGATTCAGCCAGGTTTTTCCAGGCCAAAAAATGGAATTTTGCGGTATCGACAATGACTCCATCGAGATCGAATATGAATGCCTTTTTAAATTTTAATTTCATTATTTTCTAAATTTTTATCGTCTTCATCTTTTACTTTTACTACTAAAATTGCAGCCAATAGTAAGCTCACACCAGCTGTAACCAACGCAAAAATGGCCTGATCTCCGTAAAGATATTTCACCAAGGGACCACCGATCAATGCATTGATAATTTGAGGTATCACTATAAAGAAGTTGAATATTCCCATATACACTCCCATTTTCTTTGGATTGATAGCTCCTGCCAGAATAGCATAAGGCATAGCCAATATACTGGCCCAGGCAAAGCCTATCCCAACCATGGACAGAATAAGCCAATCTTGATTTGGCATAAAATAAATGGAAACTAAACTCACTCCTCCAATCCCTAATGCAAAGGCGTGTGTGCGTTTTCTACTTATGTAGTTAGCTATTTTCGGTAATGACAATGCTACAAAAACAGATACAAAATTGTAAATACCAAATAGTACTCCTACCCAATCACCGGCTTCGTTGTAGGCAATGCTACTGGAGTCTGAGGGTGGCAAATTATAAAAGTGCTGAGCAATTGCTGGAGTGGTGAATACCCACATTCCAAACAAACCAAACCATGAAAAAAACTGAACCCAGCTTAGCTGTTTCATAGTTTCTGGCATTTTAGCAAAATCAGAAAATATGTCTATCAGTTTTGATTCTTTCTCTTCAATTTCAATTTGATCAATTTTTTGGGATTTTGCAGCTTCAATAGCCTTCATCTCTTCAGGAGAATACTCTTCTGTCGTAAAAACAGTAACTAAGATAGATCCAATAAGAATGATAGCACCTATAATAAAAGAATACACCAAATGGTCTGGAACAGAACCTACCGGCGCTTTATTGGATACTTCGAGAAAGTTACTTAAAATAAAGGGTAAAAAAGAACCGATTACAGCACCAATTCCTATGATAACCGTTTGAATACTGAAACCCAGTGTTCTTTGCTCTGAAGGAAGATTGTCTGCAACTAAAGCTCGAAAGGGCTCCATGGCTATATTGAATGATGCATCCATAATCATCAACATTCCTGCTCCTACCCACAGTGCTGGTAAGAAAGCAATAAAAATATCGGCTTGAGGCATTAATATCAAACCTATTGAAGCCAAAAGGGCACCTATCAAAAAATAAGGCCGTCGGCGACCCAACTTTGTCCAGGTTTTATCACTGTAATGACCTACAATAGGTTGCACAATAAGCCCCATGAGTGGAGCAATAATCCAAAACCAAGAGAGTTGATGAACATCCGCACCAAAATTTTGCAGAATTCGGCTGGCATTTGCATTTTGTAAGGCAAAACCCATTTGTATACCAAGAAATCCGAAACTCAAGTTCCAAATTTCGAGAATGCCTAATTTTCTTTTTTGCATATCGTTCTATTGAAAATTAAAACGATAAACTTTATATGTGTAACAAAGCCTATCTAGTGGAAGTAAAAATATAGCCTTGTTTGATGCAAATATATTTAAATTTTTAAGTTTTACAATTTTGTAGTCTCTCTCTCAATGATATCCGTTTTTACAATACTTGTTTTGAAAGGTTCTTCCTCATCGTTGGTATTTTCCAACCTTTCTATCAGCAGTTTTGCAGATTCCATTCCCATTTCAAAGCCATGCTGACTTATGGTAGTGAGTGGAGGAAAAGCATGCTTTGATAAAACACCGTCAGTAAATCCTATGATTTGAAGATCTTCAGGTATTTTCAATCCTTTTTGACGAGCAACTTTCATAGCTGTTATTGCATAGAGCTCGTTAACCGCAAAAAGACCATCAATAGTATTGTTTTTAAAGTAGGAGTAAATTTGCTCCTCCAGAAACTCTAAATTATCGTCAGAATTAAATTTATCGTCAATTTTAAGTATTAAATCTTCATTAAGGTCAATCTTGTTGATTTTGAGAGCTTTTAGATACCCCTGTGTTCTCAGTTTTCCAACACTTACGTAATCCTTTGTACTTATAATTCCAATTCGTTTACAACCGCTATCTATTAATTTCTGAACAGCTTTTTTGGAAGTTTTAGCATCATCAACAATTACCTTATCACATTCTATCTCATCAATAACCCTATCAAACATCACAATAGGAATACCCTGATCAATAGTTTCAGATAGGTGATGATAATCTTTTACAGATAAAGTTTCTTTGGCAACAGAAATTATAAATCCGTCTATACTCCCGTTGGCCAGCATTTCAAGGTTGATGACTTCTTTTCTAAAGGATTCATTGGATAAACCCACGATAACATTATAACCTTTGTCGTTGGCATGCTGTTCTATACCAGATATGACGGTAGTGAAAAAGTGATGCACTATCTCGGGGATAATAACCCCAAGTGTCTTTGTTTTCTTATTCTTGAGGCTGAGTGCAATATTATTAGGTCTATAATTATAAAGCTTTGCGAAAGCTTTCACTTTTTGCTTAGTTTCTTCTCCTATTTCCTTACTGTCTCTCAAAGCTTTTGAAACTGTTGAGACAGAGACATCTAGTTCTTTAGCAATGACTTTAAGTGTCGGTTTCTGTTTCATTATCTAAATCCAAAATATTTTACTTCTCAAATTAAGCAATAATTATAGAATTAGCTGTTTTAATTCATAAAAATAAAAAGTTATCAACACGAAAACGTTGTAGCTGAGAATCGTTTAAGGCTGTTGAGATTTGTTTATATAATTTTAACATCGGAAGTAAAAATATAACTCATTAATAACACAAAACAAGATTTTATGCGAACAATTAAACTTTTAGGTCTGTTGCTTATGCTTTTGCCTATTAGTATTTTTGCCCAATCCACCGTGAGTGGAACTGTAGTTGATGATATTGGTATGCCAGTACCAGGAGTAAACATTGCAGTAAAAAATACTACAAAAGGAACAACAACCGATTTTGACGGAAATTACTCAATCGTTTTAGAAAGTGGTGAGACCTTGGCATTTAGCTATGTAGGCTATAGAACACAGGAAGTTACTTTCGATGGTAATACTACAACAATCGACATCTCTTTGGTTGAAGATGCTCAGTCTTTGAATGAGGTTGTGGTAGTTGGTTACGGTGACCAAACTGTAAAATCCATATCTGGCTCTGTGGCATCGGTTACTGAGAAAGACTTCAATAAGGGGAATATTGTAACTTCAGAAAGTCTTATTCAAGGGCGAGTCCCTGGATTATCTGTTACTAAAGGTGGTGGTCCTGGTTCTGGGTCTGAAATCCGTATTCGTGGTGGATCTTCTTTATTTGCAAATAATAGCCCTTTAATTGTACTAGATGGTCTTCCTCTAGATAATAACCAAGCAGATGGAACCCGTTCAGTTTTATCAAGTATTAACCCAAACGATATTGAATCCTTTTCAGTATTAAAAGATGCTTCAGCCGCTGCAATTTATGGTATACGAGGTTCTAATGGTGTTATCATTATTAATACCAAAAAGGGAAGAGGAAAATTAAGCGTCAATTTGGATGTCCAGCAGAATGTAACAACTATAGATAACACCATAGATGTTCTAAATGCAGGTCAATTTCGAAATTTAGTCCGAGAAAATTTTCCAGATCGTCTGGCTGAGCTTGGAAATGCAAACACCAATTGGCAAGATGAGATCTACAGAAATGCAAAATCTTCTGACATTAACTTAAGCGCTCGTGGTGCTTTGTTTGGAGAAATCCCAGCAAGATTATCGCTTAACCGTTCAGATCAGCAAGGATTGAGGAGAACATCAAAATTTGATAGAACTACTGCCTCTCTATCCTTAAATCCCAGATTGTTTGAAGATCATTTAAAAATTGGACTGAACGCTAATTACAGTAATGAAGATAACCGTTTTGCTGATGGTGTAGAAGGAAGTGCTATAGCTTTTGACCCTACTCAACCAGTGAGAAGTCCTGGATCACCTTATGGAGGATTTTTTGAGTTTCAGGACAATGATAGCTCTGCTGCTTCCAATGTTCCAAGAAATCCTGTTGCTCAACTTTTACAAACGAATAATGTAAGTAACGCAGATCGTTTTTTTGGTAACTTGAATTTAGATTATAAATTTCATTTTTTACCAGAATTAAGGTTAGTGACCAATTTAGGCTACGACCGTACGGAAAGTGGAGGTTCATTTTCTAGACCAAAAGAAAGTGCACTTGGTGTAAACGCAGAACAAGGAGAATTTATAGGAAATGAATCCAGATATTCCAATAAAAGAACAAATACTTCTGCTGATGCCTACTTAGTATACGAAAATAAGCTTGGAGATTTTGGTATAAAAGCCACTGCAGGTTATTCTTACCAGAAGTTTGAAAACGAACAATTTACGACCAATGAATTATTGGATCCAAACGCTCAAGAGCCTAGGACAACAATTGCTGATGACGTCGTCTTAATTGGATATTTTGGAAGGATTAACTTAGATTATAAAGAAAAATATTTTATCAATGGTTCTCTTCGTAGAGATGGAGTTTCAAAATTTGCTCCAGAAAATCGATTTGAATATTTCCCTTCTGTTTCTGGTGCATGGCAAATCAGTGAAGAAGATTTCTTAAAAGACAGTTCTGTCATAAGTAATTTGAAAGTAAGAGCTGGATGGGGTAAGCTTGGTCAACAGGATGTTCCATCGACATCGGATTATTTAAGACGTTATCAAACTGGTCTTTCCAATCAGCAGTACAGATTTGGAAGTCCAATCACACCATTCCAACCTCTTTACACCAATCCAAACATAAGCTGGGAAATTTTAACTGAAATAAACTTAGGAGTTGATTTCGCCTTTTTTAACGATAGATTTTCGGGTTCTGTAGATGTGTTTCAAAGAACTGCGGACGACTTACTATCCCCTGCTCCAGTTGCCGACGGTGCGAATTTTTCAAACCAAGGTTTCCAAAATATAGGTCAATTTGACACAAAAGGTATTGAAGTCAATTTAGATTATAATATTCTAAGACAAGATGACCTCAATTGGAATGTCAACTACAACTTTACAGCGATAGATCGTGAAATTACACGTATAGCTTTTGGTCAGGATATTTTAGCTGGAGGAATTGCCGGTGGAACTGGTAATAATATTCAGGTATTGAGAGAAGGCACATGGCCTAACTCATTTTTTACTTACGCGCAGCTCTACGACCAAGCAGGACAACCTATAGAGGGTGCCTACGCAGATATAAATGGTGATGGAATTGTTAACGAAGAAGATCGGTACATTTCTGGAAACGGACAAGCTGATGTATTGATGGGTTTTCAGTCCAACTTGACCTACAAAAACTTTGATTTCAATTTTAATTTGAGAGCAAGTTTTGGAAATGAAATTTACAATAATGTGAACTCCTCCAGAGCTCAACTTGGTAATTTAGATTTGGTATCGCCAAATAACTTACCTACACAGGTGCTTGAAACAGGTTTTGCTAGAACTCCAGACGTTATTCTATCAGATTTTTATCTCGAAGACGCTTCATTCCTAAGAATGGATAATATTACATTGGGATATACTTTAAGAGACTTTGACAGAAGTTCTACAAGCCTACGCTTCTGGATGGGACTTCAAAATGCATTTGTCATTACCAACTATTCTGGCGTTGACCCTGAACTTGGTATTGGTGGAATTGATAACACAATATATCCACGTGGAAGAACTTTTTTACTTGGCGTTAATTACAATTTTTAAATCAATACACTATGAAAATTAAACACTATATATTACTCACATTCATTGGTTCATTGATGTTTACATCATGTGAATCTGATCTTGATGTTGAGTTACGAGATCCAAACATTACTTTGGCAGATGAAATTTTCACTTCTGAAGAAGCTTATAGACAAGCTCTATCTGGAGTTTACGCCAATCTTTCTTTGACCTCACTTACAGGACCTGGTGATTCTAACATTGCCGGATTGGACCCTGGAACTGGTCAATACATGAGAGGTTTATTCAATTTACAAAACTTATCTACAGACGAAACCATTTTCACATTTGAAAATGATCCCGGTATCAGAGGTGTACAGAGAAATTCTGTGTCTTCAGAAAATGTTTTACTAAGAGGCGTTTTTTCTAGAGCTATGTTTTCTGTAGCTCTATCCAATGAGTTTTTAAGACAATCTACAGATCAGTTGCTTCAATCGAGAGGAATACCTACTGGAGAGTTTGCAAAATTTAGAGCCGAAGCTAAAGTTTTAAAAGCTTTATCTTATTACCACTTAATGGATTTATTTGGTAAAGCTCCATATTATGATGAAACCATGGAAGTTGGCTTCACTCAAGGTGAAGAACTCTCGAGAACAGAGTTATTTGACTTAGTTGAAGGTTTGCTTCTGGAAGCCAGAGAAAACCTTCCTGTGGGAAACACTTCAGATTATGGTAGAATTGACCAAGGGGTTGCAGATATGATTTTAGCAAAAATCTATTTGAATTCTGAAGTTTATACTGGAGCTCCTAGATATACAGAAGCACTAAATAAATGCGAGGATATCATCAACGCTGGCTATAGCTTGGTAAGTGATTATCAATTTAATTTCTTGGCAGATAACAATACCAACGGTGCTCAAAATGAGATTATTTTTCCAATTGCAAATGATGGTCAAACGACTCAAAACTTTGGAGGAACAACCATTATCATTCAAGGTCAGGTTGGTGCTCAGGAACAAAACGGCGAAAGCCTTGGAGTAAATCCAGGTGGATTCGGAGGGTTGTTTAGGCTAAGACCGCAATTTGCGCAAAAATTTACCCAAAACTCCTTATTTGTAAATGATGGAAGAAATTTAATTATTTCAGAAAATAGACCTATTGAACTTGAAGTCACAGATCCAAATACTGGTTTTATTACTACCAAATATTCTAACAGAACGTCTTCAGGAGGCTTTGGAGCAGACAGGACGTTTACGGATACCGACTTTCCAATGTTTAGATTGGCAGATGTTTATTTAATGTACGCAGAAGCTCACCTTAGAGGTGGTGGTGGAGATGCAGGTACAGCTCTAAACTACGTTAATGCTCTAAGAGAAAGAGCTTTTGGAGATAATTCTGGAAATATTAACTCTGCACAACTTTCTCTAGATTTTTTAATCGATGAGAGAGCTCGAGAATTATATTGGGAAAATCACAGAAGGCAAGACCTAATTCGCTTTGGATTGTTCACAGGAAACCAATACATATGGGCTTTCAAAGGAGGCCCAGAAACTGGAACCTCAATAGACGGTTTTAGAGCGCTTTATCCAATACCGGCAGCGAGTTTAGCTACCAATCAAAATTTAACACAAAACCCAGGTTATTAATATTAAATACTATACTTATGAACAAGAACATTTTAAAACTAACAATGGTGTTTTTTGCAATTTTCGCATTCAATGCTTGTAGTGATGATGATGAAATCACCTTTACAGCGCAAACACCTCCAGATCAAATTTCGTTTACCAACGAGTTTTTGAGTGAATATCTATTAAGCAGTCAGACTGCGAGCAATAACGCAGAACGTTTCACATGGGAAGCTCCCGATTTTGGAGTACCTACACCAATTACCTACCAACTAGAAGGTTCTACAGATTTTGAATTTACAGAGCCAGTAAATTTAGTTGAAACTTCAAATCAACAAGCCTCTGTTTCTGTTGGTCAACTTTTAAATCTTGCTGAATCAGCTGGACTAGATAACGATCCAGAAACAGATAACCCTGACTCAGGTGATTTATTCTTCAGAGTAAGAGCGCTTATCGGTACAGAAAACGCTGAAAATTCTCCTGAAACAATTTCAGAAATTACAACACTTACGGTGTCTATTCTAGCTGCTGGAGGTGAAGAGCCTTTACCTGTGCTTCCTAATTTATATTTGGTAGGAAATGCAACAGCCGCAAACTGGGATAATAACAACAATAATTTCCCAATGGTGAGAAATCCAGAAAATGAAAACGTTTTCACATATACAGGAAAGTTTTTAGGTGGGGATACCAACGAATTTAAGCTTCTTGAAAATAGAGGTTCTTGGCAACCACAATGGGGATTGCAAGATGGAAATCTTGATTCTAGCGAAGACCTAGGAAATGACCCAGGTTCTTTTGTAATCTCTGAGGGAGAAGGTTATTATACTTTAGAAGTTGATACTGAAAACAAAACATCAACCTTAGTTAGTTTTGAAGAAGCTGGTTCTGAAACCTACACTACAATTGGTATCATTGGATTTGGAACTACAGGTAATGATGATGGATGGAGTCAGGATATTGATATGACTCAATCTAGCTTTGACCCACACATCTGGTACATTTCAGAAATTGAACTTTTTGATGGAGAAGTAAAATTCAGAGCAGAAAATGATTGGGGAACAAACTGGGGTTCAGGTACTGAATTCTCAGGGTCTGCTAGTATTGATGGTCCAAATATTCCAACTAGAGCAGCAACCTATGAAGTGTGGTTTAATGACTTGACTGGTAACTATAATCTTATCCCTATACAAGATTAATATATCAATTTTAAAGGCTATCTCAAAAGGATAGCCTTTTTTTATATCCAAGAACTATGAAACAATTACTACTCATAGCAGCTTTTCTATTGACAATAGTTTCAGTTGCTCAACAACAAAATGGAGTATTTACCGTCTCCCCTTCTACTTTTGATCAAGACGAAGAAATCACCATCACCGTATCTGGTATAGACACTAGTTTATGGGGTGTTAATGATGTGTATTTCTGGGCCTGGTATCAAAATTCATCTGACCAGGAAACGGATTCACCAACCAATGGTGAATGGACCAATTCTAACGAAGCTCAAAAGATGACCAACAATGGTGATGGTAGCTTTTCTTTTACCTTTACCCCTACTCAATTATACAATTCAACTGATATTGTTGAAATAGGAATGCTGGCCAAAGCAAAAGATGGAACTGGTGATAAGAAAACTCAGGACAATCGTTTTCCTGTAGGTAGTTTTCAAGTCATTTTAGACAGCCCCGTAGAAACCACAACGATTTTAAATTCTGGAGATCAATTCTCTATGCAAGCTACTGCTAGTTTAGACGCGAATTTTGTATTAACTCAAAACGGCAACGTGATTGATACCCAAAACGGAATTACTTCCTACATAAATGACTTAAGCATTACACAGGATTCAAATTTCGTTTTGACTGCTACAGACCCTGTTTCTCAGGAAGCATTTGAATTCAACTTTAATGCTGTTTTAACCCCTGATGTTACTATTGCTCCAGTTCCAACTGGTGCTGAAAATGGAATCAATTACGATAGTAGTAATCCCAATGAGATTACTCTCGTCTTATTTGCTCCTGAAAAAGATTTCGTCCACCTCATTGGTAATTTTAATACTAACGACTGGACCATAGATAATACCTATCTAATGAATTTTGATGATACAACAAATCAACATTGGATTACTCTTAATAATTTTGATGTACCAAATGATGATTTCTTGTTTCAATATAGTATTGAAGCTAATCTAGTTGTAGCAGACCCCTATTCTGAATTAGTCCTAGATCCTTTTAATGATCAATTCATAGAAGAATCCACATTTGCTAACATTCCAAATTATCCTCAGGATCAGACAACGGAATTGGTCTCTTGGGTTAAAACGAATCAAGCTGGTTACGACTGGCAAGTCGATGATTTTGAAAAACCAGCACAAGAAGATTTGGTGATTTATGAGATGCTCATTAGAGATTTTGATGTAGAACACAGTTTCCAGTCTGTTATCAATAGATTGGATTATCTTGAGGAATTAGGCATCAACGCTATCGAATTGATGCCCGTCAATGAATTTGATGGTAACATCAACTGGGGCTACAGTCCTGCTCTTCATATGGCTCTGGATAAGTATTACGGCTCTCCAGAAGATTTTAAAGATTTTGTTGATGCCTGTCACCAAAGAGGAATAGCCGTAATTCTAGATGTCGTGTTCAACCATGCTACAGGACAACATCCTTACTACAGGATGTATAATGATTGTGGGGGTTGTTATGGAGGTCAAGCGACTGCCAATAATCCGATTTTTAATCAAAACGATCCAAATACTGAGTTTCAGTTTTTTAATGATATTAATCACGAATCATTAGCGACACAGGACTACATGGATTATATCAACAAATTTTGGATAGAAGAATATAAAATTGATGGATATCGGTTCGACTTCACCAAAGGCTTTACCAATACTATTGGTGATGGTGGTGGTTTTGATCAATCCAGAATTGATCTTTTAGAGAGAATGTATGACGATATCCGCAGTTATGATCAAGAGGCTTATGTCATTTTAGAACATTTTGCTCCAAATTCTGAAGAAACAAATTTAATAAACCACAGAGCTACAGGAAATGCAAACGAACCTGGTATGATGATTTGGGGAAATGTCAATTTCAACTACAACCAAGCAACTATGGGTTATGATGATTCCAACTTCAACCGAGTATCCGCTCAGTCCAGAGACTGGTCTACACCATCCTTAGTAGGTTATATGGAAAGTCACGATGAAGAAAGACTGATGTTTAAAAACCTAGAATTTGGTAATGGTAGCGGTGCTTACGATGTAACAGAATTAGAAACTGCATTAGATCGATTGGAATTGGCAGGCGCTTTTTATTTTACGATTCCAGGTCCAAAAATGATCTGGCAATTTGGTGAATTGGGCTATGAGTTCAGTATTAATTACTGTGAAGATGGAACGATAGATAATGATTGCAGAACAGGTCCTAAGCCTATTCGATGGGATTACCTCAATGAATCCAATCGAACTGATGTTTATAATTTCTGGTCAAAGTTGATCGCTTTAAAGCTAAACGAACCCATTTTTACTACTGAAAATTACACCTTAGAAGTAGCCGATGATTTTGAAAAGAAAATCTATCTGGTAGATGATAATGCAACGGGAAATGAACCAAAATACGTGATCGTTGTAGGTAACTTTGGTGTCACATCTTTAACGACCCAACCTTTCTTCCAGGAAACTGGAACTTGGTATGATGTGGTCACCGAAACTACAATAGACGTGACAGATACAGCCATGAATGTTACTTTGGCCCCAGGTGAATTCAAAGTCTATTTTGATAATGAACCCACTTTAAGCACCAGCGAAGTATCAGCACTCGATTACAAAGTCTATCCCAACCCAGCAAAATCTTACTTTTCTATTTCCAATAAAGTGGACACTGTTCAAGTATTTGATCTGAATGGAAGATTAATCAAAGAATATACGGGAAGATTTGAGGCTAACCATCGCTTTAATTCAGAAAACCTCGACACTGGTTTATATCTGGTGAGGTACACCAGTCAGCAACAAACTCAAACTCAAAAATTACTCATCCATTAGTTTCATTTGTTTTAGTTGACCAAAAAGACCTTGAGTGAAAACTCGAGGTCTTTTATTTTAAATAGATGGTCAGTAGAGTATCCTCTTTAATTTCAGTTCAGAAGATAGACCTACTTATTCCCTTGAAATTGTAATAGCAGTATTTCAACTTAATATTTAATTATACTTGACCTTAACAAAAAACCCCGAGCCTAAGCTCAGGGTTATACATTTATAGTCTTGAAATAACTTAGTTCAACACTGGAAGTACGATTTTGGAATCGCCATATATGGTATGTGTATGTGTTTCGAAATCTTCTGCTTTAGCTTCGAAAATATTATCGACATACTTCTGAGGGTTCCTATCGATGTATGGAAACATAGTACTTTGCACCTGGATCTGTAACTTATGCCCTTTTTTAAACGTGTGATTCACGTCTTGTAAAGCAAACTCAACACTTGTTTTTTGATTGGGTACAAAAGGTTTTGGTTCAGAAAAGCTTTCTCTATAGCGCCCTCTAAAGACCTCACTTCTTACCATCATATGGTAATTACCCATTTTAAGATGATCTTGCATTTCATCAGGATCTTCAGCATCTGCAGGATAAACATCTATAATTTTTACAATCCAGTCTGATGCAGTCCCGGTGGTAGCCACTTCCAAATCGGCTAAGACCTCCCCAGATAATTTCATATCTTCTACCAAGACTTCGGTTTCATAAACCATTACATCCGGACGTCGAGCAGCAAATCGCTGATCATCAGTCATAAATTTTCTCGGTGTAAACGTCACTTTAATATCCTCTGTGAAAGGAACTGGCTTAGTGATATCACTAACGAATTTATTTTCAAAATCAGAATCCGCTTCCATACTCAGGCTTTGGTTTTCACCAAGGAAGAAGTTGGTCGCCGTTGCATTTTCTGGTGGCCACATGTCGTACTCATCCCATTGCATCGCACCGCTATCATAAACCGTCGCTTCGGCAGCGTCAAATTCTCCTTCCCCTTTTAAGAAGTGATTGAAAAATTTAGTCTCGTAATTCACTTGAAAATTTTCAGACAAGTTATCACCAAAGTACACATTACCCACTGCCTGTCTTTCTTTCAATCTAGCCCAGTCGCCGTGACTCCAAGGCCCAAATACCATAGCATTAAAGTTATCACTATTATTTTCCAGACTTTTATAAATTTCAAACGGTCCATAAAGATCTTCCGCATCAAACAATCCACCTACAGTAAGAACAGCTGGTTTTACATCTTTCATATGCTGGACTAAGCCACGCTCCTGCCAAAATTCATCGTAATCTGGATGATCTTTTAGCTGTTGCCAAAACACATTATCTTCCCCGTAATATTGATCTAAATTGGACAACGGCCCTATATCTAGAAAAAATTGATAGGCATCCTTAGTGCCAATATCTGGAATCTGATACCAGGAGTCTGTCGTAGGTCCTTCCTTATCATAACCAAAAAGAGCTGTCGCCACCCAATAGCTCAATAAATAAGCTCCATTGTGATGAAAATCATCAAAATAAAAATCACCAATAGGTGCCTGAGGAGAGGCTGCTTTTAAGGCTGGATGGTCAGACAAAACTGACATGGCTGCGTAGTGTCCAGGATAAGAAATACCCCAGGTACCCACGTTTCCGTTATTATTGTCCACATTTTTGATAAGCCAGTCGATCGTGTCGTAGGTATCAGAAGCTTCATCGGTTTGCTTGCGCTTCTTTTTAGGGATATAGCCACGCATATTATCATAAGTCCCTTCACTCATCCAGCGTCCGCGTACATCCTGGTAAACGATGATATTGCCCTGCTCCATCATAAATTTATTGGGACCTATTTGTCGTCTATATTGGTCCTCACCATAAGGTCTGGAGCTGTAAGGCGTTCGCTGCATAAGAATAGGATAGTCCTTGGAGGTATCTTTAGGTGTATATATGGTCGTGTGTAACTTCACACCATCACGCATTTCGATGTTGACTTCCTGTTTGTTGTAATTGGCTTTCACATCATATTGAGCCATCACATTAGTGAGAGTGAATAGCAGAAATACAATGAAACCTAACTTTAAATGTTTCATAGAGTTTTTGTTGATTTATTCTTGGACATAAAAATACGGTTTTAGTTTAAAACCTAGTATAAAATCTATATCTGGCTTTTCTATGCTGAATTTGATAGCGTTGGTTTGATATCTGTAGATACATTTCTTAAAGCTTCCTCGATAGCTTTTACATCCAGGTTTGTGAGATGATGCACTAAAGTCGGCGTTAATCGGAAAAAATACCACTGTTAGACTAACATTTCAATCCAGTTGATACATAACACCAAAAACAGGAAAATCAATAAAATTTGTAAACGGATTACTTATTCCAAACCCGCTTCTATCTTCAAAATTAAAGTCATCTGTATAGTAATAAAGTAAATTTTGAAATTTAAGGTAGACCCACCACTTTTGTTTTAGCTTCATATTAAGGCCCAGGTCCAAATAATTATGAGCATAGGTACTGGATGCTACAACATTTGAATTAAGAAAATTCTGATTTATCCCTGCCTGAGCAAACACTGAAAACAGGGCGTTTAGTGGTACATGATACCTTAAGTAAGGACCAAACTGATAATTGGTAAATTAGTTATCAGTACCTCTTTGTTCTGTATCGTAAGTTAAGAAGCCTGTTCCCAAATTAAAACCAGCCAGTAGGTTTGGCGTAAGACTATAATTTAAACCAATGCCAACCTCTGCTTTAAAGGCATTCTCAAAAGTAGCTTCCTGCTCTAAGCTTAATGAATTATCTGCAAGGGCTAAATCTGCCCAGGAAAAAGATAACCCTGACTGTACTTCAACTAAAAAAAATTTATTTTCAAAAACACCAGGATTTTGAGCTTGAAGTGAAGAAAAAGTAATTGTGTACAGAACTAAGGTGAATAAGCTTAAAGAAAGAAAAGAAGAAGAAG
>Ga0307972_1000138_pt1 | contig 38973 bp, 55 predicted proteins | sample OrgLakmetagen780_FD_201848 | JGI IMG/M metagenome (GOLD analysis project Ga0307972, IMG submission 201848) | Saline water microbial communities from Organic Lake, Antarctica - #780 | ecosystem: Environmental > Aquatic > Non-marine Saline and Alkaline > Saline | place: Antarctica: Organic Lake...
TGCTGGATACGAATTGGGAAGTTGCCATCGGTATTCTCCTGCCTGCGTTTGTTTGCCTAACCTGTAACCATTGTAGCAAATTACGTACACCGTGCAAGGTGTATCTGGTAGTTTTATTCCCGGCGCAGCCGGTGGCTACGCCACGAGGCAATCAGTGCACAGGAAAGGGCGCCCAGCGCCCAGGCTGGCCAACGGCCAGGCACAAAAAAGCCCGCGCTTGGCGGGCCGTTGGTGGGTAGGTGGGATCAGATCGAGCGCTGACAGAAGATGAAATCAAATCCGCCGAATGCCTCGTTGAAGGCTGAGCTATTTGAACTGTGGTAGTCCTCCATGGCGTTAAAAGATCCGGTCTTGAACATGGAGACCGCCTCAGTCACGGTTTTCTGGTTGATCTCGTCTGTTTCAGCCTCGCGGCTCCAGTTGATACCCAGTGCATCGAATGAGCGCTTACGGACAGAGAATTTGACCCCTGGGAAAGTACGCTTGAGATGTTTGCGGATGTTCCGGGCGGTCATGTTGTCCCGATCGCGGCTATATTTGCCGTCAGCCGATGTTTGCTCAAAGTGGGAGAACCGCTCATCTTCACGGTAAGCCTGGACCTCACGATCAAACGCGTCGTTTTCTGCTTTGCGCTGGGCTTCGGCCTTCTCGGCAGTGTCCTTGGCAAACGCCACCGCTTGCTCGACCTCCGCAGGGGTGCGGTCCTGCTCATCGACAAAGTGCCACTGTACGCCAGTGGCGATGCACTCGGGTACGCGTTTGCTGGTAGCGCCATCATCCCAGACGACATCAATGTGCGCCTCGGGGCCGCTGACAACCATAAAGGCACCGCCCATCATTGAACGGCTGTTGCCCTGGTTCGGGGTGCCGTCGACAGCCACGATGGTTCCGTTACGGCCGCCATAAAGCCGGCAATGAATGCGACGGCCAACGCGGATATCAGATGTGGGGGTGGTGATGTCTTGAGCTGCGCCCATGGTGTTTCTCCTGCCTGCGTTTGTTTGCCTAACCTGGTACCCATTTTAACACTATCCGCACACCTTGCAAGGTGTATCAGGCATTAATATCACGGCGGCAGCCGTGGCCTAGCCACCGGCCATCAGTGCACACGGGAAGGGCCGTAGGCCCAGGGGCTGGCCAACGGCCAGACACAAAAAAGCCCGCGCTTGGCGGGCCTCTGAGTGGGTAAGGAATGGCAATCAGCTGTTACCCGGTGTTGGCCGGACTATCCATCGCAAACAGCACCACGCTGATCGAACATTTCAACGATATCGCCGTGCCCGGCTTTCTTCAGGTGTTCGGCGTCTGCGGGCGTGATGAACTCAAAGTCGAATTCGTTATCCCACTCATAATCATCTGGGTGAGGGTGCTGGGACTTCTGATCAATGGCGTAATAGCCCACAAGGTCATCGCCTTCCCGGGCGAACGCAATCCCGCCAGCACTGTCAATGTGAATGATATTGATGTGAGCGGGCTTGCATGCCCCGATTTGAGTCACCTTAGTCGGAGTACATTCGGCGATTTCGACAATCTCATCCCGGTTGTGAGCCAGATAGCCCCGCACGATTTCATGAACGGTCAGATAATCGCTGAACGGCTCAAGCTGTTCCTTCGGGGTGTTCAGTATGGAGCTTGAAACCTCACTAACCCGCTCTTCGGTGAGCCTGAGAGCCCTCAGTACCGCCTTGAAGTCTACGTGGTCATGTGGCGCACTCACGGCCGCCATGCGATTGAGGAAGTCTTCAGCGAAGCCCATGGCCATTTTGGCGAGAACCTGACGCTCTGACTGGCCGTAAAAGACCTGTATCGGGTCGGGTTGGGATTCGTTGCCACTGACAATTTGGCTGCGAATGCCGTAAAAAATAGGGGAATTATTCATAATCGATCCTGCCTTAATTTGTTTGCCTAACCTGGTGACTATTTTAGCAAACAAGATGCACCGCGCAAGGTGTATCGTGATTTTCAGCCTCTCGGCGCAGCCGTGGCCTAGCCACCGGCCGTCAGTGCACATGAAAGGGCGCTTGCGCCCCTGGCTGGCGGAACGCCAGGCACAAAAAAGCCCGCACTTGGCGGGCTGGGTCAGTATAGGGGCCGGGGTGGAAGGTAGGTAGGCATGGCAGGCCCACCCCGGCATAACTCGTTAACAGTCGCCCTTGATCACGGCAATCAGATGCCTTACGTAGGGTTCGGCGAAATCAGAATGTTGAGTCACGAACTCTTCCTTGGTCAGTTTGTAATCTTCCTTCGTCCAGTCCACGTCGTGCCAGGCATCGCCCAGCAAGTGCTCTTCAAGCCTGTCATACAGCTCGTTACCGGGGGCAATGTCCGCCGGAGCCTGAGCCAGTGCGCCACAGAAAGTATCATTCAGATATTGGAAAGTTTCGGCCACATAGTTCAGCTCGGTATGTTCAACGTAATAGCCGAACTGTTGTACCGAATCCACGATTTCACCCCAGCCCCAGCCCCAGTCAAGATTCAATGCGCCGTGGAGATTTGCGCACCAGGCGGCGTACAGCGTGCCATCAAAGGAAAGCTCTTCTTTAAGGCCATCAACCCGGAAGCTGAAGGTGGCATCACCATTCAAGTCGCGTGGGCTGTAGTCATCGTGCAAAATTTTCATGTGCGCGTTAAAGCTGGCTTCAATAGCGTCCCGGGTCGAGCTTCCAATGCTGGATTGAGCTTGTTCTGCTGTATGGATGATTACGTTATCGCCCATGTTAAGTGCCTCGCAAAGAGCGTCGATACCTTCGTCACACAACGATGTCATGTTTTCATTCGGTACCGCAATCTCCTGGATGTCGTCCGGACGGTTCATCGGATCGCCGTAGCCTTCGCGCTGGTAGGTGCGCAGCGCGGCGATAATAGTAGCGGTGGCCGCATCGAGGTCTACCTTGTCCTTGAATTTCATAAATCTCTCCTACAGGGCCACTGCCTGGCCGTTGTCCCAAACTTTAACCTTGTTGCCAACCATCTGGCCCCGGCATTCATGCGCGGCTCTGATTTGCTCTTCGGTCAGCTCTGCCGGGTCTACCGGGTAAGTCCGCTGGGTGTAGCTGTCCGCGCAGACTTCCTCCATGCGGTACACATCGTATTCGCTGTGCGCTTGAAGGTACTTCGCTACAACCTTCTCGGGCCTGTAATCGCTGTCGGTGTGGCGCAGGGTGAAAAAGAAGCCCTCTTGAGTATCCTCAAAACGCTTGAAAAAGGACATCTCGCGCTCATTTTTGAGCGTGGTCTTTTCGACAATACGCGTAGCGCCGTCGAAGTCCTTCCAGCTCTCCCAGCCTTTGGGAGTGGCTTTGCCGTGCCAGATCCGGACCTTGGCTGTCTCGCCCAGGTCTTCAGTAATCGATACGGTGAACGATCCGCCCATGCCGGACGGGATGTCGAATACGGTAATGGAATCTTGTTGCGCCATGGTGGCTGCTCCTGCCTGCGTTTGTTTGCCTAACCTGAGAACAATTATACAGCAACAGGTACACCGTGCAAGGTGTATTAAACAGATATTTAACGGCGGAAGCCGTGGCTTAGCCACCGGCCATCAGTGCACAGTAAAGGGCGCTTGCGCCCCTGGGCTGGCGGAACGCCAGGCACAAAAAAGCCCGCTCGTGCGGGCTCGTGAGGCGAGGTGAAAGGGTCAGCCTGGGAATGAAAAGCTGAACTTGTGAAGTTCATCAGCAGGCGTTTCCATCCAAGAGTCAGGGATGGTCATCGTCTCAATTTCCCGAAAGCAGTTGAGGTTTCGCTTCAGGCCAAGGTTCTCCACCAGATCATCAGGGAGAGAGTGGAAATATTGCTTCAAATCCTCTGACCAGTCTTCGCAGAGTCCCATTGAGCCCTCTGTAACAAGTAGCTTCTTCAGATCCAGTGCCCTGAGCACATTTAGCAGCTCCGGCGTTAGCGTTAATCACATTGGTTGATCCTTTTTTTAGATTGAGGAGGATAAGCAGGTCAGCGGGCGGCAGCTGATCGATAGGCTCCATCCATGAAGGGGTGGCTTCCCCAGTGGGTCACGTAATCGGAGAACTGATTGCGAATCAGATACAACCCGATATCGCCGATGTTCGAAAGGGATATCGAACAGATCGGGCGCCCGTAGCGTCCGACATCCCAACAGCGGAAGCGGGCCTGCTGGTCTTTGGAGACGCGTTTCATGTGTTCGCTGATCGACTGGCCCCTCAGGGTGTTTTTGGCCGCATCAGCGTGCACCGACTCGGCGGTGTCGACAGCGCCAAGCCGGATCTTCACGCTGCGGTAGCGGTCATTGAAGTGATCTCTGTTGCGGGATTCCGCCAGCAGCGCCTGGTAGACGGCGGGCTCGATGTTGCTGACCCAGTAGGTGTCACCGTCGACGGCTCGATACACCGTTCCGGAACCTTCGATCTCAAAGGCGTGAGCCTCAGCAGAGAAAACAGCTGCGATCAGCCAGATAACGGCAAAAAGTGCCAGGCCATTGCTGATGACGGAAACCAGCCACGCGGGTCTCAGACTTCGAACTTCCAATTCATCGAACATAGGTGCTCCTGTGTCGGTATTATTAAAGTGGTGCCAGATTAGTACGGGATGTACTGTTTGCACTCGATCAGAGTGCCGTTTTCGTCAGTCTTCGCCGGCCACTGAGAAAGGCCGTCCAGAGGCAGCGCAAAATCGACATTGCTGCAGATTCCGCGGGCTTTGCCCACTTCGCTGAAGTTCTGGCAGCCCTCGCAGATAGCGCAGTCCTTCCGGTACCGATGGGGATCATTCTGAGAAAACGGGTTATCCGGAAGGTTTTTCAGGAAGGACTTTCGGGCCATGCCGTCGCGATGCATGCGATCCACATCAGCTGGTCCGATGAGGGCAAAAATGCGGCTATCGTTCTCCTGTTCGCGGTCCACTGCCAGGCAGTAGGCCTCGAATTCGTCCACGTAACCCAGATAGCCAATCCCGACAGCAGGGGTGACCATATCTCTATCCGGATGGTACTCAATGGCAAACGTCTGACGCTTGCCACTAACGAGTCCAAACAACTCTGGGCGGGATTCCAGTTGCTCTATGTTGAACATCACCATATTCGTCCAATCGTCACAGTTACCCGCCGTATCGTCATCGGCGATCACAATTCGACTGGGCTCGTCCGCCAGCGTCACAATAATCTCGAAATCATCGAGAACTTTGATGGCAACGTTTTCATGAAAGCTGTTTAGGGCAAAGCCTGTCAGCGTCTCTAGTGCCATTTCTGGGGTATCGGAAGCACTGGCCAGATACCGGCCGGCGACGGTCCTATCCAGGTCATGCATCTGAGCTGGCGGAACGATCGGGCGAACAAAAATCCAAAAATTGATGTTTTGCATGATTCAGCCCTCCTTGCTGGCGGTCTGAGTAGATCGAAGGTCGCCTCTGCCAACCAGCCGATCTATGATTTCCGACCACTGCCACCCGTCATGGCCATCGATGGACAGTCGCTGTACTGGAAGATCGAGCACTAAGCTAAGCCTATTCGCGAGATCCTCCACTTCGTCAACGTCATCCCCGAGTCCTGGATCGGCGGTCATGACCAGCTCTTCGTTGAGCACTAATCCAATATCAGAGCCCATGCTGGTGAGGTCGATCAACGCCAGGCGGTGAACCTGTGCGCCCGCTTTTGGCTTCTCAATGCAAGCCAGCTTTAACAGAGAAACGCCCAGCGTAAAATCTTCGTTCTCCCAGCTCACAAACTCGGTGGCCGCCAGCACTTCTTTGGCGGATTCCAGCGGCATCGTGATGGTGATCATTTGTCGGTCATTGTTTGATGCGGTCATATCTGTCTCCGGAACAGGGGAAAGCTCGCCCCGAGGGGCAGGCATGAAACGATGTTAGTAAGGAATGTCGTCTGAGAACGGGCCTGGATCGGTAGACGCGTTGTATTGATTTGCATCGTAAGTCAGCTGCTCAACGGCGGCGCGAAACTGGCGATCCTGCTCGATCAGCGCATAAGCTTCTTCAACGCCTGGAAATACTCGGCGAGCCTTATCGTTCGCCCACTGACCGGCATCGCTTTGATCCAGTCCGGCAAAGATTGCGCCTGATTTCTCTTCTGCCAAAAATTCGGCGAAGCTGTCTGCGTAATTCTCCGCCTCTTCGAGTTCTGCCTCTGGTACCGGAGTTAAAGTTGCCATGATTATTCCTGCCTGTTGTCTTATTGCCTAACCGAACTCCATTTTAACAGGAAGCGTACACCCTGCAAGGTGTATTAGAGGGTTATTTATCCGGCGCAGCCGGTGGCTACGCCACATGGCCATCAGTGCACATGAAAGGGCCGCAGGCCCAGGTGTTGGGGCAACCAATGGCCAGCAGGAGTGAACCTGAAGTCGTGATTACAGTCGGTGAGGAAAGTGTTCGCTGGCGGTCTACGCCAATTGGAAAAACGCTAGAACGGCGGAATAACTGATAGGAGCGGGAAGATTCTGGGTCAGACTGCGTAGTATATACTACCGGCATTCAGCCGGTCTGGCGCCGTAACGCACTTACCAGCATGGCGATTTCAGCGTCTTTATTCTTGTCATGGATGAAACGTCGATTTTCTCCGGATGTCCAAATATTCCCAGTCGGACACACAACTTTTCTGATTCGGCTTTCCTCTGCGTAAAGAAGGCCCCAGTTTTCCGGTAGCTCCGAGGGCTCGATAACACCTGGAGGGCAGAGATAAAACCGGTAGTCGCCTACGCCGAGGGCGGACTCAATCCGGAATATCTTGTCTCGATCGGCAAAGAAGTCAGATCTTGAGGTTTTGCATTCAACAAGAATGGAGTACTCCGCACGCCAGCCGATTGCGTCCGGTATTTCGCCGGATCCGGTGAAAGCTCTGAGCTCGCCCGCCGAGACACTGCATCCGCAGGTACCTTTCAGCCACCGGCAAGCTCGGTCAACCAATTCATCATGCAGAGATGGAGTGCGAGGTGCCTTGGCAGGCTTTTCCTCGAGCAAAGGCTTTTTTCGTTTGATGACGGCCATTATGATCGCCGTGGTGTTTCGTGAAGCTTGCCGGCTTCGTACCAATGGGAAATCCGTTCGCCGTCGAATATGTACTTGAGATGAGGGCCCTGCAGGGTCGATGTCACTGAAATTGGCTTAAACGCTGCAATGCATTCATAGCCGGGCGCTCGAACGCTGTTGTAGAGAAGACCGTTGGAGTCATCAGCGTGCAGTTTTTGGGCGAAAGCCTGTGTGTCCGGATAACTTGTCGCCGGATCTTCGCCATGCAGGTGTACGTACTCAGGGCCGCGGATATCGTGAAGCGGAAGAGTGACGTTGCCGGTATAGCATCGCATTGTTAGTTCGATCGGATCTTCATTCGCGTTTCTAAGATATCGCTCACGATGAAATACCGTCTCAGCGACAGCTGCTTCGAGCGAATTGGCCGCGTAGTAGGCGCCAAACTCTTCGGTTGCGAACCGACTTCCAAAGCCAATGTGTGTAAAAGCGGCCATCACTGGACTGCATCCCGGGCCAACAAGTCGGTGCTCCGGTTTTACCAGGGCGATATCGCCCGCTTCATCCAGCAGCCGATCGTTCGTCATCGCCTCGATTTCAAAGGCCAGCTCAAGCTCTTCGTTGGTATCGTAAATCGATTCATAGAGAGGTATGGGCGGAAAATGGCTCGGGATAACCCGATACGTTTTGAATTGCGGAAGGAATAGGGGAGGCATGCCGGTCATGCCCAACCCCGTTGCGCATCAAAGTACCGCCGGGTCAGCTGCAGGTGGCGAATGGATCCCTGAAGCATGAGCTCCATTGCTGACTTCCCCGCAAAGGGAAGATCGGAAGTTCCCAGGCGCATACGGCTAGCCGCCCTCTCTTTTGTCGGGTAAAGGACGCACACAGCTTTGTAGATTCCCAGAATGAAGCTGATCCGCTCCATGACATCCCGGTTCAAGCGGATCGGTTTGAGCTTTTTCCAGTTCTGGAGGGTGCTTCTGGAGACGTCGCCAAGCAGGATCCGTTGCTCATTCTCAGTGCATCCCCATTCACGGGTGATGTTGAAGAATCCTTTCAGAGCAACACGGCCTTTTTCTGCTTCACGATCGACGGCAGTGCTGTTAGAAATTGGCTGGGTGTGCATGGCTTTTCTCCGTTCCTCGTTGTTCGAAGAACAGTATAGCAATGAATGACCAAAATTGCACACAAATGCAAAGAGTGTGCAAAGTTGGTCATATAGTTATGCGGCATTTTCTAGCCGGGCCATAGGGATTGCGTGAGGCGCGTCTTCATCGTCCCGAATAACCAGATAGGTATCCTGAGGGTATTCGCGCAGTTCCGGTGGCAACCGGGTCAACCGGTCCCGGGCATGGATCCTCGCCTGTGAGTCCGGGTGCCCGAGGCTTGCCATCAGCTCGACTTCCATTTCGAAAGCATCCGCCTCAGAGTATTGAATGGTTGGCTGGCTATAATTATTCGCGAAAAGTGTGCGCATATTGATATCAGCCTGACCATTGATAAGCCAGTTACACCTGCGCTTCTCATCAACTCGTTGCAGGATGCTTTTGATAGCAGTCCAGCGACCGTGTTGCCTCTGAACCGGCACTACAATCGTTTTCCCGGCCGTAGACCGGTACTTGTAACCCCGCTCAAGCGCTCCGGTACAGGTCGCCAGTCTCTGGCGCTTGCCGACCATCCGCAGCATTTCGTTGGCTGCTATCCGGACGTGCTCTGCCTCTATGCCGAAATTAGCGGTCTTCTGCATGATCAACACTCCAGTACCCGGTATAAGGAATTCCGTCTTCTGGATCAGTGTCCAGCATTCGGATGTTGTCGCTCATCTCGCCCTCACGGAATCCTTCGTTGATCATCTCGTGAGCCCTGGCAAAACCAGACTCCTTCAGCGCCTCGATGTGCTCTTTAGGCGTGTAGTCATCGATGTTCCAGTTGAGCGTGATTGTCTGTGTTGCCTGAAAAACAGATTTCGTTCCCATGGTTTTAATACTCCTGCTGCATGTCCTAACTTGAACCAATTATACCAGAACACCGTGCAAGGTGTATCGTCATTACCTCGGCGCCAGCCGTGGCTTAGCCACCGGCCATCAGTGCACATGAAAGGGCGCTTGCGCCCCTGGCTGGCGGAACGCCAGACACAAAAAAGCCCGCAGGTAGCGGGCTGGTGTGAAGCTCGGAGTCAAACCCTCAGCAAAGGTCGTTCTCCGCGGCCAATTGAATCATTTCAGGGCCGGGCTCGACTTCCGGAAAGGATCGGATCTCGATTCGCTGACGTTTAGAGGGCCAGAACGATATTTTGAAGTGCGTCAAAAGCTCACGAAGGGCAGGGCATCGATCGCGTTCCGAGTCCCAATTATCCTCGCCAATGAGGTATTGGGGATAATCGGCCTCTTCAGGTGCCAGAAAATAATAATAATCTTCCGCTCCTGGCCAGTGGTGAGTCAGGCGCCGGAACCTTTTGATGAATCGCTCACTCTTTTTTAATTCCGGAGCGGCCAATTTAGTAATTTCCGTGGCCGTTGGTTCGTGAACCGTATGGCTAAACTGGCGAACTTCGATCCTCTCGCCAAGCTCTGGCTCGAAAGCAATGTCGAGGGTGGCGATCAACCCCGTTAACAACGGGTGGGTGATCTCAATAACGCTCCAGCGTTTGCCCTCAAAGAAACCGATCGGAACTTCGAAACCGTCTGGTCTAAAGAACAAGAACGTATCCGTTCCATCATCATGGCTATGGATGACTTCGTACAGATCTGTGCAAAACATCAGCCACGCTCCGCAACAGAAGCGATCTCATCAAGATCAACGTCGAAGCAGTTGTCTTCCATGTCCTGGACGGTGAACAGGCCGTTTTTGATGTCGACAACGGTGCCCGTGAAAGCACAACCGTAAGAGGAACTGCTCTTAGGATCTTCGAGCTCAACGGTGTCACCAACGTCCGGCCGATTTTCTTCCATCGCGACTTGTTGGGCATAGCTCGCAAGTGCTTCGGTCAGTCCCTGTTCCCGGATGAAACCCTCCAGATGGATAATTTGGGAGGATTCGTTCCAGCCCTGGTCGTTGACTGTGGCATTCCACTTGGCAATATCTTGTGACGGATCGCTCTGGGAACCCTCGCTGCTGGGGCGATCATTTGTCGCCTGGAACTGCTCCGGACACAGCAACGCTTCCGTCGCTTCGTTCAAAACTCTGGCTGCATGGTCGAAAACCAGAGGCGTTGCATCGCTCATTGATAAGTTATGGATGACGTTCGAGATAAGGTCGCACAGATCATCCACTTCAAAATCCATGACGTCAGGATCAGGCTCTTCTTCGCCCGAAAAGCGGGCCTTCCTTTCAGAATTGATAACCTTGAGAAGATCCTGAAATAGATCTAACGCCTCTGGAAACTGAGCTGAAAACATCTGAACGATCTGGGCTTTGTTTCGCTTGATCCGCTCCACTGGAAGCTCAAGGATGTTGATGGCGTTTACCAAGCCATCAATCACCATATCCCCAACAGCCTCTTTTGCTTTCGCTTCGGAAATATCTGTCTCCGTGTAGTCAGATTCCGAGCTAATCGCTTCGTTGAGGTCGGCTATACCGCGCTGTATAAGCTCCTGGATGTCATAAAGCTGGCCCAAATCCAGCTGAGTCGGGATTAAGATTGTGTTGCGTTCGGTCATACTGTTCCCCTGTTGATTGTTCCTAACCTGAGAACCATTATACCAAACTAATACACCGTGTAAGGTGTATATGAGCGAGGGCTTTCCGGCGCCAGCCGGTGGCTACGCCACATGGCCATAAGTGCACATGAAAGGGCCGCAGGCCCCTCGGGCTGGCCAACGGCCAGGCACAAAAAAGCCCGCTCGAGGCGGGCAAGTTTTCGCGGGCGGCGTCTATATTCTGTCAAAATCCTGAGAGCGCTTAGATAGGTTGGCCATTCAATTCACCTCGATAGGATGGAGTTATTATTGTGGATGGTCCGCTTCCGAAATCTCGGACCATACCCAGAATCCTGAGCCAATGGCGTATACATGAAGGGTCTCACCATCCAGATTAATATCGAAACCGGTAAATTCTTCCGGCGGCTCCCCTTCATGTCCCATATCACAGATAAATGCATCTTTATCGGCGCTGTACTCCATGTCGCCAAACACCTTGGCAATGTGTAGCGCGTCAGCTTTTTCAAAAGCAGGGACTGACCATCCATTCCAATGCTGGTCCGCAGTTACGCCTTTAAGTCCGGGCTCGAAGTAGTCTTCAACGTCAAAAACGCCCCGGCGCCAAATGAGCTTGCTTGCTTCAGTCATAATTCAGGCTCCGTTATGTGAGCGCTGCTTATGCAGCACTCTGGCGTGAATTGGAGTCGTTTACCGGTTCCACTATGTGATGCGAAACACGCCATTTGCCTGTCCCTTGTTCTGGAATCACCGTAAAAGACTTCTGGTTGCGCCTGATTATTCTTCCGCGCACGGTATCACCTGATCGCGTGGTGAACTGAACCCGAGAGCCTACGCCGATCGAGCCAGAAGCCGCCCGCGCAGAAGGCTGTACCTTCGCCGGCTCTTCTGATTTTTTCTCGCTTAGAGCCATGGGCAGACCCAATCGCCCAATAGTGGCTTCGATCTCGGATAGCACAAAAGCACCGTGGCGGGCATGCAAGTCCCGGAGAATAAGGTAAAACGCCCGATTATGAACTGATCCGGCAACGCGCAGTCCTGCGTTTTTCTGGAGGGCATGCGCGTATTCGTGGAGGATGATGTGACTGATGGCTGTTGCAGTGTTGATGAGGCCGCCGAAGAACCCATAGTCAGTGATCTCTAAAAGATGCTTCCATCCACGTACATCGCCGGAAAAGTGGTCATCAATCAGCTTGATACCAAATGTCAGGGTGTGCATGTTGCCCTTCTTGGCGTGATAGGTCCTCCGACCATTACCGGCACGGGTCAAGAATCCGCTGTTGTTATCCCGGATAGGGCCGCCAGCACGTTGATGCACTTCTCTGGCCACTTTCTGGATCTGAATCATCAAGTTTTGAATGGCGATATTCATGGTGTTCTCCTGTCTGAATTTGTTTGCCTAACCTGATACCCATTTTACCAGAACCAATACACCATGCAAGGAGTATTAAAGAGTGGATATACGGCGCAAGCCGTGGCTACGCCACCGGCAATCAGTGCACATGAAAGGGCGCTTGCGCCCCTGGCTGGCGGAACGCCAGGCAAAGAAAAGCCCGCAAAGCGGGCACGGTTGGTAGGGGCGAGAGTTGCCTTGATTATCGGACTCTAAGAATGGAGCTGACCTGACCGATGCCGTCAAAGATGCAGATCGACTCTCCCAAATTTAGGGTTTCGACACGATCGGCGTGCCATTGCTCAAACCCGTTATCCTCATTGAAAAAATCCATCTTCTCTGGGGTGAGAGTGAGTTCGGGGTTTTGCTCAAAATCCTCTACGCTGCCCTGAAGGGGGGCGAAAAGGTACCGGCGGGCTTCGATAGGTGTCTCTTCGCCACCAAAGTGGGCCATGAATGCGCTCATGTGATCTCCTGCTGATGAAATGTCCTAACCTGCTCTAATTCTACCATGACAGATGCACCGTGCAAGGAGCATCTGTGGCCGGCGCAGCCGGTTGCTAGTCAACCCGGCTTTGGTGCACAAGAAAGCGCGTAGCGCAGAAGAGAGCTCTGCCCGGGCCGTGGATACCTGGGCAAGAAGTTGGTTAGGTTGTCAGCGGTTCTCGCTTCAGCATTTCAACAAATAGCAATGCTGAGATTTCCGCGAAAGGGTTCGCTGGCAGGGGTCATTCCGAAGGGTCGCTGTGGTGGGTAAGGTTGCAGCATTCCGTGGTATTCGGCAGCTCGAGTAACCCAGAGCCTGACAGCATTGCATAGGTGACTCGGGAGTATACGTTCCTGAAGTCATCCAGCCGCCCTCGTTGCTTGTGGAGGTGATCGGGAAGCAGGCTTGGCTTCTCCTCGGTCAGAAACGCAATCAGGTCAGCCCGATCCATTTGCAAGATATCGATCGCCAATCCGCAGAGCTGCTGGATGTCCGTCACATCCTGAGTGCTAAAGGAAACTGAAAAGCTGTTGCGCTGACCCGGGATCTGATCAGGGTCTGAATCAAGCTTTTTTGCCAGAGCGCTTCTGATCTCATCGACCCGAGTGATTTCCGTTACCAACTTGAGTCAATGTTCGCGATGCTTTTTTTAGTCTTCGCGCAACGCCATGAAAAGTAACCCATAAAATTCTCCTGCCTGTGTGTTTGCCTAACCTGAGAACCATTTTACCGGATTAGATACACCGTGCAAGGTGTATATGGTTTGTGTTTCGCGGCGCCAGCCGTGGCTATGCCACTGACCATAAGTGCACATGAAAGGGCCGCAGGCCCCTGGGGCTGGCCAACGGCCAGGCACAAAAAAGCCCGCACTTAGCGGGCTTCGTCACTCCGGTTTAAAGTTACGACAACAAAGACAGCCAGGCGGCCCCTTCTGTCTCTGGTCCCATCGGGACAGCGGGGAAGTTCAGTCCGTTCATCTCACCCATCGTTCCCGGCTCATACCGGCGTGAGTTCTCGCTGTAGTCAACCATAGCCAGAGGGGATTCACTGTCTGAGTCCAGGTTGGGTTCGAATGTGATCGAGCGAATGTCATCAATCGAATCACCATCGTTCTGATAGCAGTGCAGGGATACCCGCGCACCAATACCCATGGGGCCCAGTACTTTTACCCGGGCGAATCCGCCAGCATCCTCAATCTGTTTCGCAATCGGGTGAACGATCTGACGTACCCAATCGCTTGGATAGATGTCAGCGCTCAGCCGTTGCTGCAGGTGATCTTCGAAGTTTTCTTCCACGCCTGCAGCTCGTAGCTTGTCGATCTCGGCATCTACAAGTCTGTCGCGGTGCTGGTATTGCTTGTTCAGTTCAGCAAGTGTCATTGAAGCGTCTCCTTACGATTCTGATCGAAGAATCTGGCGTGCGTCGTTCTTGGCATCGCGTAGATTGATACGGTGAGTGGGTTCTTCCTGATTAACGCTGCCATAGACCGTCACGTACAGGTCGCCCCGTTCATGGGTAACCAGGACAACCTCTCCGGCGTCATCAACGCTGGCGTAGTCTGTGTGCCCGTCGACGCGCAGAGAGAGGCCCAGGGGGAAGACGTTTAATTCGCCGTACACCGTGGGCCTCTCAATGTCGTGATCGTGCAATGCTACGGGTACCGAATAGCTTTCGTTCTCAAGAGGTACCGGGGCCCGGCTGGTGTCTTCCGCATCCGGATTGGGGGTGCGCTTCTCATAAAAGGCGCTCATCGCCTCCTGGAGGCTACCTGTTTGCTGGATAGCGGCGATAGCCCGGACATCACTGTTCTCACGACCACAAACGATCTCTGCTGAACGCTCATTGACGGCATGGCAACGGAATGCGCAAGGCGCAGTAGAGTCGGGATAACCGTCTTTCCAGAATAGAACGAAGAACGGCACCGGCGCTTCTATGCTTTCAGGCTCAAGTACCCAGTCTGAGCCTTTGTCATACTCGGCAATCGTTTCAGGGCAGGCCTGGCCGGTCGTTAAAGGACCGAAATTGCTCTCCAGCCCACCAACATCAAACCCGGAGTCCATGTGAACTATTTTAAGTTCTTCGGCGACCTTTTCTGCCAACTGCGTTTGTAGTGCAGTCATCTGCTTCATAATCATGTCGGTATTCTCAATGCCCAGGCGAGCTGCCGCATCAAAGAGCTGGTCGGTATTAAGAAAGTGCATGTTGGTCTCCTGGCGCAGTGGCTTGCAGGCTATTGAGGCGATCGGAAAGCTCGCAAACCTTGTCGATAAAGACTCTAGCGGTATCGAATGAGTGTTGTCGGAGATCCCATTCATCAACCACCTTTCTTAATTCGGTCTCAACGGCCGTAGCGTCACCGATAGCGATCGGTTGTTTGTTCTCAACACCCACTTCCGGTACAAAGTGCTCGAGGTGCAGTCCGAGTGAAAGATTTGACGCCTTGCCGTTCTCGGGAACCTCGCCGTGAACCGTCGCGAGTAGGTAAAATTCATCCTCGGATTCGTCACTGCTGGCGGAAGGCGCCCAGTCGATGGTGTATTCACAGCGCCATTCGATAGGATGTCCGGTGAGGCTGCCTTCGAAGGATCCACCGGGGAAATTTTCAAGCAAGTCTCTGATGGGGTCGAGCTGAGCGTATTGATCAAGTTTGATTTGCATAGCCCGCCTCACGCTGCTTTACGGAATGGGTCAATGACAAAACCGGCGTTATCAAGCTCCTGACTGTTGTAGCCATCAAGAGCTGACTGCATCACCTGGAGTTCGTACCCGGAACCGAAAAAGTCATGACCTACAAATCCGCCAATGATGTTGTCCATCATATCGCCGTGGCGTTCCCAGTATCGGCCGGTCCAGTACTCCGAGATCATGACCCATGCGCCTGAGCGACGAATACGGGCCTCAAAGGACCGTTCTTCGCGTTTAAGCTGGTCCGCCGGAATATCTGGATTAACCTCTGGGTTGAAGGCGTCACCCTTGAGGTCGTACATGTTGATCAAGTCCCGCTCACGGGTGATGCGAATTTTGCCCAGACGGACAGCCTGGATGATGGCTTCAACTCCTGAGTCATCGTGCTTATAGCCGCTGGCGAGCTGGGCTTTCAGTGATTTTATGACCTTCTTATCAAGGTCTGAGATAGCAATGCGAGTACTCATAATTCTGCCTTTTGTTGATGTCCTAACCTGGTACCCATTTTACCAGAGAGGGTACACCATGCAAGGTGTATATAAGGCAGTTATACCGGCGCCAGCCGTGGCTTAGCCACCGGCCATTAGTGCACATGAAAGGGCGCTTGCGCCCCTGGCTGGCGGTACGCCAGACATAAAAAAAGCCCGCGCTTAGCGGGCTTTTCAGTCTTCCGGAATCTATTCCTTAGCAAAATCAGACTCCATCAGTCCTAGACTGCCTACCACTTCATCGCCGTTGGTGACGTCCACGATAATGCCCTCGCTGGTGCGATGAATGGCGACCCAACCGAGCCCTTTGACCTCGATGGCCAGCCGGGAATCCTCGGGGTCATCCCAGACGTTGAACTTCGGCAATTGGTTTAGTTTCTTCGCCATGATGTTGTCCTTTCAGATCTCGATGGTGGTGTTGTTGGGTGTCTCGCGATAGAGCCGGGCAAGCTCCACCTCTTCGATCGGGGCAGTGGTTACGTGAACATCGCTGTACTTAATGATGGCGTCGATCCAAATCTGGCTGTCATCGCAGACCATCTCCCAGTAATCCGGCTGATCATCACCTTCCTCGAACCGAACGTTGGCGACACCGTGGCGAGCAGCCCGGGATAGTTCGTTGTTGCGAACCACGTCGATCGTCTTGCTGACCTGTCGAATCAGATTCTCGTCAACGGCGATGACCGCATCCGGGGTGGTCAGGCTGTCGCCGGAAGTGTTCTGTTTGATGTAAATTGTCTTCATCAGTATGCCCTCAAAGGATTTGAAAATATCGACACGGGAATTTCAGCAGGTAAGGGTAAGCAAAGACCTGTCTATGAAAACGGGATTGTCGTTTCGCGATCGAAAAGAATCTCCATAGTTTGCTTGAGCTGATCTTCCTGCTCTTGGGTAAGGCCTGATTCGCGCTGAATGGCCTTCAAGCGCTTCACATCCTCGGCATATTGCTCGTTCTCAATCGCTTCACTACCCCGATCCGCCAGCTGGCTGATGTCCACGTTGTTCATGTCCAGGGGCAGATTGTCATCGGTTGCAGCCTGCACCAATCCTGCCTTGATGCATTCGGAGAAGTTGTTGAAGGCCGCCATTAAAACAACCGCGTCTGTCTCCAGCTGATCCAAAATCTCACCTATGGTGTTGTGTGCATTCGCCTCCCATGCCGACATGAGCTCTGGCATGTCGTCACTGTCTCGATTGGCTTGTGCAGCGCTTTTAAAATCGAGATAGCCCGCATACGGGTTGTTCTCATACTCGGAGTCCACATCAAAGGCGATATTCTGGGAAGCGGCCATGCCATAAGCGAGCTTGATCACGGCGGAAGCGTTAGTGTTACTCATCAGGATGATTCCTCTGTTTGTCCTAACCTGAGCGTATTATACCACCTAAATACACCGTAAATGGTGTATTGGCAGACGTAGAAATCCCGGCGCAGCCGGTGGCTATGCCACAAGGCAATCAGTGCACATGAAAGGGCCGCAGGCCCCTGGGGCTGGCCATCGGCCAGACACAAAAAAGCCCGCGCTTGGCGGGCTATTGGTGCGGATTTGAAACCAAAACGGTGTTACATGAGCTCTACGGCCGATAGGTGTCCATCTCTTCTTGAGTGGCTTCCCGTAGATCAACAATCTCGACAAACGAGCTAAACGGTATAAGCTCGCCGTTGACCTCCAGATTCCTCTTAAACTGATCGGTGATCACTCCGGTTCGCGGGAAAAAATAGCCGCGTCCAGAGTGGTCAATATCAAGCGATGTGATGTATTGGACAACCCGCCCAATCAGTTTGCGGCCATCCTGAGAGTGCTGGGGCTTTACATTGTCGCCTTCCAGATAACGGCTCATATTGGATCCTTCTTGCAGGTGGTGACCTGGCAAATGTCGATGATGTTTTTCCCGTCGATCACAAACTCCAAGTGGACAGTTTGAACGATGGATTGCACGCCTTTCGGAGTAAATAGGCCCCAGCAGGTTTTACCAGGGTCTCGCACAGACCAGTACTGGATGCCTTCGGAGCCATCCGATCGAATCTGATTTCCCAGAGTCTGAGCGTCTGAGTAATTATCCGGTGAATAAATGTCATGTTCTTGACTGAGCACCGTGGCATCGTGGATTGCCTGTCCGGAAAAAGTGCAGGCAAGGCCCCTAAACACCAGCCGGTCGAAGGCCAGATTCTCAACGTTCGCCAGATATCGAGACTGGTGGTAAGCAACTTCCGCAATAGCTGTATCCATGGACTCAGCTAGGTAGAGCATCCCATATTCGCCGTTGCTAAAGCGGCTTCCACCTGGAGAGACGTGGGTAAACGGAGCGATCGCATAGGATGCCCCGGTGATTCCCCAGGGCGCTTCGTCAACGTTCAGGTAATCCATCCGACCAAATTTTTCAGCGGTCAGCCGAGGATTGGTCAACGCCTGCAACTCATACAGGTCCTCAAAATCCTCAGCGCTGGATACATCCTCAAAGAGCTCGATCGTCGGCAGCTTTGAATTGATCAGCCGGTAAGCTTTCTGGTTGTCCAGCGTCAGCGTGTCCAGTTGAACTCCCATGGATTTACCAGAGTCCTCCGCGCAGGGTGTCTACGCGCTTGAAGGTTTCGTAAAGAGCGCCGAAATCACCATCTTCGATGACTTCCAGCGGTGCTCGACCGTTGAAAAAGGGGTTGCCGTTCTTCTTGCTCATGAACCCGTAGACGTTCTCACGATTTTCAAACACAACCCGTAGCGCCTGATGGATGTTCAGCAAATAGCTGATTCGTGTCAGCTGGTCCCGGTCCAGCCGAGCGCTGTCGGGGTTTGCCTGATATTTGTAGAACGTTGCGCGAGGCAAGCGCAAGATCGCCATTTTCGCCTCTGAGCCGCATCCCCACTTGTCCAGAATGTTCATAACCGCTTTCAGGCCTTTTGCCCCCATACGGTTAAGGTCTTTCTGGGAGTGTTTGTCAGTGCTAACAGCGTTCATAGCAACCATCTCATCGTGGACTTAATTAAGAATATAGTCCCAATATAGACCAATTAGCAGTTAAAGTCCACATATAGCGCAAAAACAAAAAAAAGTCCCAATGTAGACTCAGCCAACAGCGTCATGGTTATCGACTGCATCAAAAGGATGGTCGCATTGGTGGTCGTCAGGCTCGCTCATATTGTTTGAGATCGCTTCAACGGCCGTTTTTATAGCCGCAACCATGCGATCGGAGCGCAAGTAGATGCCTTCGCAAGCCATTGCCAGGAGAAGTGACTCGAGGGCGTCAGCCGATACTTCTGCGTCGTGATCATGCTCCAGGTCTGGGTGCTTCAGCTGCTCATAAAGTTCGCTGGTAAGCTCTCCGGGAGGACCGCCGGCAAGGCGGTACCGGATCCCGTAGGGCAGATCGTTTTCCTGAATATCCATAGTTGCGTTCACCAGTCAAAGGTGGGAAAGCCGTCGACACATCCGGCGTCACGATCGAACTCAATCAATTCAACGCCATGCGCCAGCGCCCAGGCAATGATGTTGTTGATTGCCTCAGAGTGTCCGTGGCGGTAGTTATCGTTAACCGCCGCTTCATCAGAGTAGAGTTTGATGAAAAACCCATATTCACGGGACATGACCATATTTTCATCAGGGTCGTCACCAGCAATCTTCAGAAGTTCGCTGTCTTTTTCCGTCAGATGAGCGGTGCAAAGCGCAGCAACTTTGTAAGTCTCAACGCCTTCCATTGAAGGCATGCTCTGAGTGTTCATGATCGGATACCTCTCTTTAGCAGCTTATAGTCAGGGTGTTCGTCGGTGTTGCCGCCTTCCGCTAGCCACACCAGGAACTCGTAGACCCGGTTTTCGTTGGACTCGACGCAATGGAGTCGACTGTAGGGCAGGCCCTCTTCAGGGCGAGCGGTTGCCAGAACCATAATGGGCTGGCCAACCTTGTAGAATTCGCCGCCATCGGTGACCAGCAACACGGAGTCGCCTTTGCGATATGCCATATAGATTTCAGTGATGGCATCGTTTGACGGGTCAGTTGTCCCGAAACGCGGATCAAAGCCGGCGCTGAATGATTTCCAAAACTGATCTTCGTTATCTGGTGGGAAGGTCTCATCCAGAGTCCATCCGAGTTCGGCCAGCTTTTCTTTGAGATCTATGGTTGAAGTCATGATGTTCCTGCCTGTTTCAAGAGTGAATGAGTTGTGGCTACTGGCCTGATAGGCTGGCGCGTATCTCTGATAGCGTTCGACCTTCATGCGCCTTGGCGCTACCCAGCCACGCTCCGGATTCCCAAACATTCCAGCCTTCAAGTCCTGCTTTAAGCGCCGGAGACTTGTTGGCTTTGAGCATCAGCGATGCAGACAGAGCATCTGAAAATTGCGTGTCCGTTTCAAAAGCACATTCCAGTGTCCGGCTAACCGGTGCCACGCGACCCTGGCGACCATAGCGCTGGAAGTGAGCTGTCACCTTTTTGAGCATGCTGTCGAAGTTCTGTAAACGTCCTGATGTATCTGTCATTTGTCTGCTCTCTGTTTGCCTAACCTGAGAACCATTATACCGGACAAAATACACCATGCAAGGTGTATATAGTGCGCGTTTCACGGCGCCAGCCGTGGCTTAGCCACCGGCCATCAGTGCACATGAAAGGGCGCTCCGCGCCCCGGCTGGCGGAACGCCAGACACAAAAAAAAGCCCGCGCAAGGCGGGCAAAGGTGGCAGGCATTCAGGGTGTCAAACGAAATCCCAGGCTAACTGTGTGACGGAATCAGGCGGCGGCTTGTACTTCGTTCTGGCTGAAGTCACGGATCAGCGCAATGCTGTCATCCGCAAACTGTACGACGTTCGGGTATTGGCTCAGGTCAATGGCTGATGCCTGCGGGGCGTCCTGTTGCTCGGCAGAAAGGTATAGGATATCGCTTTCGAACCAGTTGCCGTTTACGGCCATGGAACCCACGGTCATACCGATCTGGGTCAGCATCTCGATTCCGAGTTCCACGAATACGGCGGTGAACGCGCTCACGCAGATACCCTGACCCAGAATCTCGTGGCCTACGGTGTTGGAGTTACCAGCGATAATGCTTTCGGGGGCTCCCTTAACCCGGCAGTGCTCGACCAGCGTCAGCAGGCGTGTGAAGTTCTCCTTCGTCGGGTGGATAATGCGTGGCTCAGTTGAGCGAACCTTGGCGTAGCCGCGCCCAATGGTTCCAACCTTGCCCGCCGAAAGGTCCAGCTCCTGCATGGCGAAACCCTTGCCAGCCGCCTTGTCGCGATCAGCCTTGGTACGCAGGTAGTCGTAATCTTTCCAGATCTCGTCGTCTTCGCTGACATCCTCAACGATATCCGCCAGCGTGGCAGGCTTCTTGGCTACGGCGCGAACCTCTTGGAACAGGTTCATTTCGCTGAGGCCCTTACTGGTGGCGATCATCGCCAGACGGTCGCGGTTTTCAAAGTCGCCCAGTGTATTGCCGTTCAGAACGGTTTCCCGCAGGTTGTAGCCCCACTGGTCCAGAACCGAGCGGATGATAGCCATGCTGGCGCTGGAGGCGTACTCGACCACGTTCTCAAGCACGATAACCGAAGGGTTCATCGCCTCGATGTAGCGCAGAAAGTAGTAGAACATGGACCCGGCCTTGTCATGCTCTTCCGGGTGCGTCAGGCCATTTTTAGAAATTCCGCTTTTGCTCGCGCCAACGCAGGGAACGCCGCCGGTCAGACAGTGCAAGCCCAGATCATTGGGCAGAACCGAATCTTGGATCGGGCCATTGATAAGGATGGAGTCCTCACGGAAAAAATGGGGGTTGTTGGCGTAGCTGGAGCCGATGTAACGCGAATCCCACTCAACCGCCAGCTTGGTGTAGCTGTCGATGCCAACGGCTTCCAGACCGCTGTGTAGTGCGTGATCAAGCATTCCACCCCCATGGAACAAGGAGCCCAGTTTCAGCGGCTCGCCGGCCATCAGGGTTTCGAGAAAGTCCTTTTCACGCGCCTTGATACGCTCTTCGTCAATGTGGGCGCGGATGGATATCTTGCCCTTGAAGACAGAAATGCGAAGCTTCATCTGGCCCGGAAGAGCGTCGAGGATCGTGGGGTCTTTGATCTCAATGAGGGGCTTAATGCGGCCATCCTTCATGGTACGGCGAGATACCCGCACGGTGCCCAGCGAGTCGCTGCCCGGCTTGGGGTGTAGCTGGAACACGTTGGAGCTTTGATGCTTGCGGATATACAGCGTGGCGCCCGGCTCAATGCCACCATGACGAAGATGGAAACCTTCCATCCAGATCCGTCGAGAACCGTTGTTGTCGCCTACGCGAGAATAGATGATAACGCTCATGTGAATCCTGCCTGTAATTATTTGCCTAACCTGAGACCAATTATAGCAGAACAAGTACACCATGCAAGGTGTATCAGCAAATTTATTCCCGGCGGCAGCCGTGGCTTAGCCACTGGCCATCAGTGCACACGAAAGGGCGCTTGCGCCCCTGGCTGGCCAACGGCCAGACACAAAAAAGCCCGCGCTTGGCGGGCCTGGATCTGAGCGTTGGCCTCTACTGGAAGTCAGCAGTAGTATAGAACTCACGAGTTTCGCAGTCGGCAGAGCCTGTTTTCTCGTGGATCTTCGGGAACTGGACACCAGAATGCTCATCCATCCCCATCAAGGTGCGCTTTTGCATGTAACAGATACCGGCAACGTTTCTCCATACCCGAACACCAGTTTCGAACGTATCGGTTTGAAGTTCGTGATGAGATTCTTGCTTTTCGCCGTCTTCGCTGGAATCAACAACATACTCAGTTTTACCGGAGATGTAGGCGGTCTCTGAAGTATCTTCATAAATAAGTTTGCCGTGAATGCTCTCTGCAGTCGCTGCGGAGTTTAAGAGCAGTCCCAATCCAGCTGCCAGGGCAAAGCCTGTGAACATGCCTGTTTTGATCATATTATTTCGATTCATAGATATATCCTTGATGGTTTGGCTTTATGGCCGCTTCTATTTCAGTTTCGACAGATATTGGATCAGCTGTCAGCTGACTGCCCCGGGGCGGGGATGGAAACCAGTTCGCAGCCCGCCCGCGTAAGAATTTCGCGGGCCATCTCCGAATAGGTGAAATCCTGCTTTCGGATCTCCTGTTCCGCGGCGTCTGACCATACAGCAGACACAAATGCTTTTTCCTGGGCTTCGACGGAAGGAAGCAGGGACGCCATTTCGAAAATAACGGCAGAGCGAAAATCAGGATTCCCAAGCCACTGCAGGGCATCATCGGCTTCAGGGAAAATGACCTCAACGCAATCGAGCCACCGATCCATATTCGGATAGCAAATGATCCCGAGTTTGGCATTCGGATCGCTCGGACCATCCCCGTTGTCTGGGTTTTCCAGCACAAATACAGGGTAATGATTGCCATGTGGTGAGTAGGCCAGTAAATCATGCCGGTCACCGGATCCTACCTGGTCGAATGCGATTCCATGGCGTTGTCCGATTTCGATAATGTCCTGAGCGCTCATGCTGCCTCTTGTTCCTGAGTTTCAGTTCCGACCTGTTCCGGAATAATCAAATCCGATCCCCATGTCCAAATCTGGCGACAGTTAATCATGGGAGTGTCGGGATTGTCTCTGTCGTAGAAGTGACCCGCCAAATAGGGATTGTATGTCACCTTTCGAGCCATTTCTCCAGACGCTGCAAATGGCAAAGTTGAGCTCATGCCGACAATAAAGCCCTCTGCGTATGCGTGAACGGTTCGGTTACCTTTGAGTACCTTTTGCCTTGTGGCTTCTGAGACGATGAACTTCACTCTCTCCAGGCCAACCGATCGGCTGTACCCGAGAACCAGCCCTTTGTACGGGCCATCCATTGCCAGGATCGAAAACACCCGATGCTTGAACAGAGGGAGGTTCCGATAAACCCTGACCCGATCGCCGACTGCCGGAGCAGGGCGACCGTCTTTGGGGGTGAAATTCGCGTTTCCGATGCTCACAGCGAGCTCGCTATCTCTGCGCCGTATGCTTCGATGAGCAGCGACCGCAGTCGAGCCCGAGTCAGAGCCATCTCTTGGCGAGTCGGCGGATTGTCTGGAGACTCAAGCCCATAATCTTCATTGCTAAGGCCTTCCCATCCAGACGCGTCGTATGGCGCCCACACGCAGTTTTCCAGAGAACTAAAGCTGTCATTCGGATACACGCTCAGATAAGCCGTAAACACGTAATCGCTGGCCGGGTTCTGCGAGTCGGATGGATTTACACCGTTGATGGTGCCCCCGCAGAAATCGGCAACGACTTCGCCAATAGCTTCAATGAAGCGCTCGTGCTGGTCGCTGGTATCAATTTCACCAAGCAGGTCTGGGCGTACCAGAAGCCCGGTCACTACTTCTGCGAGCTCTGAAGGCCTGATCTGTTTCGACATCGTGCAACCCCTTATTTCAGATAGTCGGCGAATGAGAGGCCAGAAACCGCAATTTCATATTTGTATTGCGGCCAGAGCTCATCGGACATGATGTCGTTTGCGCCCTTAGCCTTGATGTAGCCTTTGATATCGTTGGTGAACTGGTAAACCAACTCTTCTTTTTTCTTAGAAGCCGGCTCAAAACGAACAGGGCCGCCATCGCCATCATCAATGGCATAAAACGCAGTGCTGCCCTTATAGGTAACCGTTGCTTTGGAGCGAGGACCTTCCATGCCCATGCCTTCGCCAACAATGTTGCTCACATCCCAGTCCGAAAGCGCTTCATCACCTTTAACGGGAACTGCTTCGCAGTGGGTAAAGGTCGCGGCTGGGCCCTTGATTACGCTGCCCTTGATCGCCGCCACAGGTGTTTTCCCGCCCTTGATCACTCGCCCAACTTCTTTCTTGCCATCAAATTCAAAAGATACGATGTCGCCTTTCTTGATTGTTGCACCGCTGCCAGAAAGGTCTTTTGAGCGAGACTCCAAGCGATCGGAGACTGCGAGAGTGGTGCCTGAAGCGATCTTGAGCCCGGCAATCAGCTGTTCTCGGGTGTGCGGAGTGCCTTTTGTTGAATAAACGCGGAAATGCTCTTCCCCGGTATCGAACACAATGGTCAGATTCTGGGCCGTGGAAAGTTCAACGACACCGGCGTATTGCTCGGCTGTTTTCGGGTGCGTCAGTGTGACAATGGAACCTTTTTGCAAATTCATGGTGCTTCTCCTGCCTGTCTTTGTTTGCCTAACCTGAGAACTATTGTAGCAAACTTAGTACACCATGCAAGGTGTATATGGGGCAGTTATTTCGGCGCCAGCCGTGGCTAGCCACCGGCCATCAGTGCACACAAAAGGGCGCCTCGCGCCCAGGGGATTAACCCATCAGGGCGTCTCGATCCTTGCGCCAGGCGTCCATATTCCCGCCATAAATCTCCTCAATGTAGGTTTCGAACTGGCGGTCGCCGGGGCCTTCCGGCTCATGGGCGGTGGCCAGTCCGTCATCAAGCGCCTCGGGGCTGGCTACTCTGACAAAGGCGCTGGCGGGCTTGTGGCGCAGCACAAGGGTGTCCACCGGGAAGTCGTAGCCGTTGTCGCCCTCAATGACGAATGACCCGCCAGGCTCAAGAGAGCGGTCATTAAACCAGTCATCGACGCTGATGCGGGGTAGGGCGCTGGCGTCCATGTCCAGCCGGTACACTGTGCCGTAGCGGCTGGCGACGTTGGGCGATCGCGACAGGAAGAGCATGTCTTCCTCATCGCTCCGTCCAGCCCCAGGGAGATAGCCGGTGAACTGGGACTGGGAACTGCCGTGATACCAGATCATCATCATGCCCTTAGAATGAGCACGCCATGCAGGCCATGGGCACTTCGTCATGCTCCAGATCCTGCTTGGCGACCTTGCGCTCGGTGGTGACGCTCAGGCCGTCCAAGCTCATCTGGACCTCTTTTTGAACGTCCTGGCTGGGTGTGTAGAGGCCTTCCCAGACCAGCTCTCCTGAGACCTTGGGGAGCCGGGCGATCATGCTGGACATAACGTCTACCTGCTCCATGGCATCCATCATGGTCCGCTCGTCCTGCGGGTTGCTCTGTAGAACCTCCTGAGCGTCCGCCAGACGGCGCTTCATGTCGGCCTGCTGGAGAACCACCTGACAGTTCCGGACAAGGTGACGCAGCTGCTTGTAGGCAGTCTCAGACTTCCATGTAAACGAGTCTTTGGCTGGCGCACCCGTGTCAATCGTACCCTTCGGGAAGCGGATCTGGGCGATAACGATCTGCATGTCCTCAAGGTCGTAGTGAGGCATGGGCGTGGTGCGCTTGAACTTGTAGTGGTTGCCCACGGCAGACTTGATGCCAGTCAGCGACGGGCTGATAGTGATCAGCTCCTGCCAGTAGACCGCCGGGCAGAACTCGCGCCCGGTAAACTGCATCAGCCGGTTATCGCTGTACAGGGCGAACGCCGCAAACATCTCATCAAAGCCTGTGTCGGCCTCTGGCTCCATTGCAAAGAGATCGGCGGTCTGGGAGTCCTTCTTTTCCTTGATCTTGTCTGGGGCCTTCTGAGGCACCTTCTGGGGCTTGCGGACATCAACGAAAGCCGGGACTGGGTAAGCCGCCGGGAAACCCGCGTCGGTCAGCGTCTGGGGGATGTTGTCCCAGCGCTCTTTGTCGGCGTCCGTCAGCTTCTCCAGGTCTTCGGTGATCTTGAAGTTCTCCGGGTCGTTGACCAGCATGCCAACCTGCTCAGCGCCGCGCTGGAAAAAGCAGGTGTAGCAGCCGCTGCGGCTGCGGTACTTGTAGGTCGCCGGAATTCCGATGGACTTGTCCAGAATGTCGAACACCATGTGCTTAACGATCTTGAGGTCAACGAACGGGAACGCCGCCTTGGCGTCCTTCTCCATGGAATACTGGAAGGTGATGCCGTCGCGGTCGGCCTCGTCGTAGCGGATGCCCGCCAGCGAGACGAACCCTTCATCGCCGGTGTTCTCTTTTAGGTAGGCGTTCAGCGGCTCCACCTTCAATGCGCGGGTACACCATCTCGCCTGGCCGTTAGGCAGGAAGCCGTTGTAACGGTCGATCAGACCGAACAGGTCTTCCTCTGGCTTGATGCGCTCTACAGCGATGCCGGTCAGCTCTTCGATCTGGTCGAGGGCCTGATAGCATGACTTTGGCTCGGCCCCTGTGTCTGTGAACATAAATCTGAGGTTGGGGTAGTTGGGCGCAAGGTAAGCGGCCGCCAGAAGCGCCAGTACTGACGAATCTGCGCCGCCTGAAAGGCCCACGATAACGGTCGCATTAGGGTTGCGGATGGGCAGGCGGTACGCCTCCAGAGTTTCCCGGTCGATATGCGCCTCAAAGAGCCGCTTAATCGTGGTGATGTCGGTGGCCTGTTGAACGTCGATCTGCTTGTAAATGCCCATGATTCCTGCCCTACGTTTATTGCCCTAACCTGGAAACCATTCTACCAGAATACATACACCTTGCAAGGTGTATCAGGCAATAAATATTACGGCGCAGCCGTGGCTTAGCCACCGGCCGTCAGTGCACATGAAAGGGCGCTTGCGCCCAGGGGATGGCCAACGGCCAGACACAAAAAAGCCCGCGCTTAGCGGGCTGGATCGGCGGTTCTACTCTCCCTGGCAGTCAGGAAAAAAGCGCGAGGTAGTCAGCGTCAGCAATCTTTTTGCGGGTCTCAGGATCATCAACGCCCAAGATCGTGAACAGTTGATCCATTTCGCCTTCCTCCTCATCGAAAAATCTGACTTCGATGATGGTCTCATCAATCGTGTCGGGCCGATCGCTGCAGTCGAATGCGGCTCGCACATTTTCCAGAACCTCTCGCCCGGTAACTTCCACGTTCAGAGTCGTGGCCTCGGTAATCTTAACGACTTCACTCATTGTCCTCTCCCAGTGCTTCAATCTCGTACTTAATGAGATCTTGCAGCTCCTCAAGCGCCTCGGCTTCGTTTTCAAATTCGCCGGCAAAGTGTCCTCGTACAGCGAGGCCCACTTTTCCGTTCTCGGATTCCGCGATCGTGGCTTCAAACATTGTTAGGGGATCCCTCTTTGAGCAAGTGGAGGGTTGCCACTGGGGCTTCTGATCCAAGCTCTTCGATGACACCAGAGTTCACCAGCGACTCATTCAATTCACAAAGCACCTGGTCGAAGGCCTCAATGCCAAGGTCGCCGTCGCCCATTGAGCGAAAGACAATCATGAGCTGGGCCGCGTGATCCACGATGTCGGAAACAGAGCGCTCCGGAAGCGTCATTTCCGTGGTGTCTACCTGATTACCCTCGTCGTCGAAGATGTTGAGGGAGATATCGACCGTATTTTCCATGTCACAGTCCCTCCGCGAGACGAACGCGAGTGCGGATCTGACCCTCAGATTCCTCGAAATCCATATCGGCGGCGCGATCAATGGCGATATCACGGGCAACCTCAACGGACACTGCCCGAACGTCCATCTCAATCGAATCGCAGGCGATGTTTTTTTCCACAGTGACTTTGAAATCCTGCGGTGCCTGCATATCGTTCGCCATGTAGGCTTTGCTCGGTGTCTTTCCGGAATCCTCGGCCAGCTGGTCCGCAGCCATTTCCATCATTGATGCCTGAGTGTGATCGAAGCAGACGAACGCTTCGCCATATCCTTCCTTTTGAGCCTGATCAACCGCCAGATCAATATGGTGGCCTTGATCGAAATCGTCTTTAGTCGTTTCGACGTGAGCGGTGTAAAGGAAAGGACTCCCATCAGGCTTGGCACAGGCGACGATCACGGTGTACATGAAGGTTTTCTCGCAATCACCATCAGAAACATCAACCCACCCTGAGACGTAGGCGCCAGGATCATCCCCGAGAGATGCCTCGGAGTCCTCGTCAAAATCAGCGTGGGGGTGCTCTGCAGCGGCCACATAAGCGGCCTCCACGTTGTCCTCGTCTGCTTCTTCGTCAAGGTCATCGCATCCGGCAGCAGCGGCATCAACCCAGACCCAGCAGTTCACCCGCCAGCCGTCTTCGGTGCGTATCACAGGTCGATCACTGTCGATTTCCAGCTCGCCATCTTTCGCATAGAGATCGCTGGCCACCTTCTGGGCCCACTTGGCCTCAGAAAACAGCCGATCAACAATGCTGAATGTATCCGGGCCAATCTCCATGGTGACACTACCAGCTCGAAGCAGATTCATTTCCCAGTCCGCCTGGTGGATCTCAGCCACATCCCGCAGCAAGGCAATAGCCTCAATACGGGTGTCGGTCTCGTGTTCAACGCCATTAATGGTGGTGATATAACGCATGCTCATGGTTGTGCCCTTTCCAGATTCATCAGATCGACCGCGACACTCAGATCGAATTCTTTTTCAAACCAATACCAGATGTCGTAAATCGGAGTCGCTGCCTTAAAGTGGAGCCATCCGGATGCAATCCGCTGGCCTTCGCCGCTTCCGGCTACTGGCACATCACCAAAGTCTTGCCACAAGGCCCGAGCGACGGCTTTGGCGTTGGAGTATGCCCAGAGGTGCCCCTGGGGTTGACTGCCGCGAACAGCAACGAGGTGCTTGGCAGCATCGAGATAGCTCTCGTGTGGGTACGACTCATCGGAAAGAGCTGCAGGGAAAACGCTTCGCGGAGAGTCTTCATCCTCAAGAATGGCAAAAACTTCGGCACCAGCATAAATGACAGAATCGCTGATCTTTGCCATTCGCTGGAAAGTATCACCCTCCGGTTCCTTACCCATCTGATCGTAAACGGCATCATTGATTTCCATGTCCGTCTCGACCACCAGTTCCTGGAACAGGAATAAGTAGCCAGAAGTGTTCGGGATTACGCCGACAGCGGATTCACCCGGGATGCGTGCGGTCTGCTCAACGGCAGATTCGATTGAAGCGATAGACAGCAATCCTGTTGCCTCAACATCGACCGGCCACATGTGCTTGACGCGCTTAGTGGTGTTGATCGTCAGTTGGTCAGAATTCGACGGGGTAATACCAATCGTAAGAACGCAGTTATCCCCATCAATAGAGCCGTTTTCATAGAACGACACGGTGAGATCGTTTTCCTGGCAAATCGCAGAGTACTTCTTTAATCGTTCAACGGTGTTTTCATCGATATCGTCCCAGCACAGAACGGAATCATCGCTGTCAGCCTCGGAATGTTCCCGGGCGTGCAGCCAGAGGGATAAGCTCATGGGTATCTCCTGTCTCATGTTTTCCTAACCTGAGAACCATTCTACCAGATACCGTACACCATGCAAGGTGTATATAGGCCAGGATCTACCGGCGCAGCCGGTGGCTACGCCACAAGGCAATCAGTGCACACGAGAAGGGCCGAAGGCCCCGGCTGGCGGAACGCCAGGCAAGAAAAAGCCCGCTCGAGGCGGGCTTTGGAAGAGGAGACCGGGTGGCAGGTTAGGTTAGGTCTCAGGCAGGAGAGAAGCCACCCGGTCTTTATCGTGGATCGGACAATACCGATCTCTTTAAAAGTGGCGACCAGGCAAAAGCCGATCGCTCTAATCTGAACCCCGATGTTTCTGGGGGTAGGCGTTTTTCGCCTCAACTGGAATCAATTATAATCAAAACAATGCACCATGCAAGGTGTAAGCGAACTTTTTTGAAAGTTTTTTTGGAATTCCATCAAAAAAGCCCGCTTTAGCGGGCTCAGAGCACTCTGTCACCATCCTCTGGCTCGTTTACGACGGATAGTTTCCATCACCAGGTCGTAATGCTTCGGCCGATCGGCCTTGCGGATCTTCTTCAGATCCGTAAGCGTTGCCGGCCGGTAAAAGCGACGGGTAAATTGCCCCGACTCTAAGGCCATCTCCAGAAGGCCATCCTTTGTCATTCTATCCAGCAGGCTCTGCAGCAACTCTCGGGCCTTGGTGGATCCGCCAGCACCTCGGGCATATTCTTCGATAAACTGCAGTCCTGGCACTCGGTCAAAAATCGGCTTGAAGGTCAGATTGTAAAATTTCCGTCCGACATATCCGCTGGCTGATCGAACAATCATCTCAACCAATTCTGCTTCCTGGGATTCCATGCGAGCAGCAATTTCAGAGTCTGAAACCTTCTCCGGATAGGCGTAGATATCTACCCAGCGAAGGCTGGACGTCTCACAATTCTCAAGCGCCATGCACAGCTCCAGCAAGCGATTCATTGAGAGGGTGCCGCTAAGGTCATCCGGGTGGCAATATAGGCTTTCCATCGGGTCTTCAGAGCTCGCATAACTTCCACCACCATCAACCGTCATGCCAATAGAGGCGAGCAGCGCCACCACGGCATTATCGAAAGCAATGCGGTCATCGTCCGATGTCCATTGCGGTTGGTGGTTGTAGCGGCGGTAGATTGGTGTGTTGATACGCACATGGACTTCCGCATAAATATCGCCGGGCGCCATGTCAGCAGGCAGCTCCATTTTTGCAGAGCGATGCAGCTCGTATTTCCCGCCAAGGGTCATTCGTTTGATCTCACGCGCTTCCATGACAGTCTCCTTATGCCGCGGTGGCGGCTGCGAGGAATTCAGGACCCTGAACCCACTGGATGTTCGGGTACCGGCCAGTGGCCAGATACAGGTCACCCTCAGGGGTCTTGCCCAGTGAGACGGGAGCCTCGACGCGCTCGGCGAACTCGCGAACGGACATCGGGCGGCCGATAGCATCTTTCATGCTGGTCGACGTGGTGTGCGCTGTGATCTGGATATCGTCAGTGAAGAACGGAATTGGGGTTTGCTCTACCATTGGAAATTCTCCTGTCTGTTTTTGTCCTAACCTGGAAACAATTATCTCAGATCATCGTACACCTTGCAAGGTGTATTTAGCATTTAAGCAGCGCCGTTGATTGATAAAGCGCCAGGAATTAGAGATTAATCATGAGGCTTTTGCCGTCAGCGCCCGGCTGTAAACCTTAGGAACTGGCAGTCCGGCTTCGCGCCACTTGTCGACAAAATATTCATTAGCAATGCTCAGCCCGCCATCTGTGACCAGCTCGTTCGAGCCACTGATTTTGTAATGCTGAACCATGAGAGTTTCATCCATGTCTGACAGTGGTTTGCGGGCCAGAAGTCGTGCCACATGCAAAACAGGAGGAAGGCAGCGCTTATCCGATGCCTGGTGCTGACTAACGAGGAAATCACCAGCAACACCGCTATAAACTGTGCTTACTGCGTAGTCAGACGCCAGCCGCCGATTCGGTACCGCGTTGAATGCCAGGCGGGTAGCGTGGGCAGGGGACGTTGCTTCAGGGAACTCAACCGATCGCTGAAGATCCGCTTTTGGAATCCAGTCGCAAATCTGCAACGGGTTGAGACCATTTTTCTGGCGCACGAAATCCTTTGTGCTGGCGGCATAACTCTTTGCTGCAGAGGATATCCTGACAATGCTCGCTTTAACGCTGCCGCTGTCATCCTGGGCGGGCACATAAAAAGCAACGCTGCCGGTCTCCCGCTGGAACAAAGCCCGCAGAGGCACCGACTCCAGATCGATATAGCCGCTTTTTGAGGGCGTCATTGGCTTGAGTCCTGGTTGCAAGGAAAGCGTTCAGAGAGACCTTTTAAAATGTGGAGCCCTAGCGGGAATTCAGAAAGCGCCCTCATTGATTTTGCCGGTGTTTCATAAGTGCCTACTGACGCCTCCAGCACCTCATAAAAAACACGCATCGGGAAATTGGCCATGGAGTCTACGCAAACGATCGGGCCGCCCGCGCTGTAGATCTTCCCGGAGCCCGCCAGAATCATTGAGGCATAGCCGTCGTAAAGTCCTTTGTGCAGGCCATTTAAGAGCTTCTGAGCCTCTTGCTGGCCGATATTCTGAATACTCGCCTGCTCCTGGGCAGAGAAGTAATACCGAACGCTGATCGCGTGTGCCGGCACCGAAAAGGCCACAACCGCGAGAGCCGCAGCGGCCAACGCAGAGAGCTTGCGAAAAGAACCGGTGATCAGTCCCTTTCGGAAGCCCTCCGCGCCGACGCGCTTGAGCGCCTTGCGGTTGTATTTGGTCCGGTCTTTGGTGACCCGCATCCGGTAGAGCGGGGTGCGCAGATCGCGCCGAACTGCGCTCTCTGCCGTTGCCTTGCGCTTTGCTTTAGCCATGATTCGGCCTCCTGTTGCGCGTTAAAGAAACTTGCGGCGGTGTGCCGCGCCGAGGCGAAACGCCTCTTGCCATGTTGGTGCCTCGAATCGGGCGCTTTGAAAGCCCGGACGGGTCACTGATGTTACGTAAGCGATAGCACCGCTGCCATCCCGATATTCCGAAGCTGTTACGCTGATGCCCTGAACCCGGCTCACGGCCGATCCGGTCATCAATCGGGTAACCGGGTTGTTGTCCCGGTCACGCTCAAGCGTATAGCGATAATCCGGAAGATCAGAGTCTGGAATCTGGGTCGCCCCGGTTGAGATTGGGTCAGTAGTCATTGCCTGCATAATGATTCTCCGTTGTCCTAACCTGAGAACCATTATACAGATATAGATACACCTTGCAAGGTGTATGAAAGGTATTTGATCACATTCTTTCGAGAATGGTGGATACCGCACCAGTGGGTTTCCACTGCTGGAAAGCATAGCCCCGCACAGACTTGTGAACGTAGCGATCAAGGTAAATCCGCTGAACCTGATCCTTTTCCCTATCCACCCCCAGAACCCCGCTCACAATCGGCGTACGATCGCCCAGGCGAACGGTGGCCACGGTTTCATCAAAGGACAGCTCCACCGAGACCGTTAACGTATGCTCAGGCACTGGCCACCTCCGACGTTCCGACAATTTCGGCGCTTGAGTGCAGTTTAAGAAACGCCATGAGCATGTCTGTTGCTTCACTGGAAAACCGGATATCCATGTGGCCATTGAAGTTGACGAACTCAACGGCTGGACTGACAACCACCTTATCCCGCGAGGCGAAACGCTGGCCGCCGAGCCTCTTTGAGCACTCCTCAAAGCTTTCAGTCAGCCCAATGCACCCCATTTCAGTTTCCAAAACCTCAATATGCCGGGTTAGTTTGCGCATATTGGATTCATCGCTCCATGAGTAGGAATCGCCAAAATACGTGTGGGCGAAGGTAAACTTGCTTGTCAGTCGACCGCTTTTGAATTTGATATTCGTGTTGCCGTAAATACTGCGGTATTCGATCAGGTGAAGATCCCTTGCCAGCAGATTTGCCGACTCTTGCAGCCCCTTATCCTGGAGCTGGGACGCCTCGTCGTGAATCTTCTTGGCCAGCCCTTCAAATGGAAACCGCTTTAGGATCCGGTCAACCGCTTCTTCGCCGGCAAGCTCGTGGCCTATCTGGCCGTAGAGGTCTCGCTTGCTGACGAAAAAATCTGTCTGAAGGTCTGCCCTGGCAAGTGTGCCCTCCCGGCATTCGCGAGTAATCCAGTCTTCGAGATCCTTGAGGAATCTACCGATCACCCGGGGGAATGCGTCCCGCTGTTCCGGCGCCGAAGCTTCTACCCCCAGATCGTTAAGCGTTTCGGCGGCTTCGTTCATCGCATCCAGAGCGGGTAGGACCGCGCCCAGACGACCGCCAAGCACCTTGGCCAGACTCGCGGCCGTCACAGCCGCAAGATCAAAGTTTAAGTCGGACATGAGCGCTCCTTAGGCTGCTTGCTTGAGGTTGGGGAGCTCAACATCGCCGTGCAGGGCAATAAAGCTCAGCAGGGCATCCGCCGCATCCGGGGCAATGGTGAAACGGGTTTTGTGCTTGAAGGTGACCGCGCTCACCGGACCAAAGCCAAACGTAGTGCGGCTGGGGATTTCTTGAATGGCAGAGTAGCCGTGCAGGCCACGAGCAATCGCCAGAAAACCATCCTCAAGGCCGTCGATACCGGTTTCACGCTCGGCAATGACAAAGCTTGAGATGTTCTTACGAATGCCTTCTTGTAAGTGGTAGCGGTCCAGTCCTTCAGAGGAGCATCCGCCGTACTGTTCAAATTCAAGGCCTTTGGCTTTGAGCTTTGCAGGCATGTGCCTGTGGGTAAGGTTCATGAAGTCGCACAGATCGCGAGCGGCACCCTTCAGGCCAAGATCCACAAGTGAGTCCGCCTGACGGTCTATAGACGCGGCCATGGCCTCAAAATCGGTTTGCTCAAGGGTGCGCTCGAGCATATCCATGTACTGATCGATACCCTGGTGCTCCCCAAGATCGAGCCAGGCATGAAACAGGCCTGAATCGGAGACGCTGAACGGGTAATTGATCCCATCCTGGGGCATGTGCAGTGTAATAATCGCATCGGTGCCTTCGTTGTTCTGACGCGAGGCGATGGCCTGCAGGGAATTGGCCCAGCCGCGCAGCATGCCGTCAACAATGGAGGTGACCCCCGGGAAACGAATATCGGAAAAGTACGTGGTCTGAAGGGCGCTAACCCCGGCGGCAGTCTCGATGTAGGTTGTCAGCCCGTCACGGACAAAGCCGACCAGGTGTGCCCGCAGCTCTGCGCCGGTGTAATCAAGAATTGGTTTGCTGAACATGTGCTGTTCTCCTGCTTGTTTGTTGTCCTAACCTGAGAACCATTATACAGATATAAATACACCGTGCAAGGTGTATATAGGGTATGAGCAGAAAACATGGGGGTGGTATCTTATCTTCGCGGCCAGTCCTTTTTGACTCAGGCGAGAGTCCATCCTTGGACTCACTTAATCGACACGATCCGCTAAATACCTCGCAGTGGGCCTTATGTCGGCATCAGGCCGCGCACATAGTTGCGAATGCCTCTCGTGAGCTCATCAGCAGTACTTCATGGCAGAACTCCTCGAGCACCGAATCCATGTGCTTAAACACGTCGCTGTCGGTCGCACCGTCGCCCCAATCAAGGCCGGAATCGGCGGCCGCCTGCTTCCATTGGACCACCTGAGCCATATACTGGTCGATGGATCCCACCAGGTGGGCAAACTCGACCTGAACCGTGTTGAGCTGGTCCGGGCGGGTAGTTCTGGCGATGGCCTGGGCTTCCGCGTCTGCAGTCCAGTCCCGGTTATAGAAAATGATGTGGCTGGCCTGGGGCAGGTTCAGGCCTCGCTGGCTCACCCCCAGACTGGCCAGAAGCACCGGCGCCGGGCCAAAGCGGAACCGCTCATTGAGCCGCTTGGTTCGGGCCGTAATCGAACCCTTACCGGTGAAGATAACGCCCTCAATACCGCGATCGGAAAGCTCCCTTTGCAGGCGCTCCAACGTCTCCGGCGAACTGGCGTACACAATCGTTTTTTTGCCTTCTCCCGCCAGCTGCTCCAACCGGTCCAGCGTCCAGCGCTGTTTACTCGTCAGCGGGGAATAGCAGCGCCCAACACCGGCATCATGAACATGCGGGGCGTTAGCCGCCTGAATAACGGCGTTGATCCGTGCCAGAACCGCCACCAGGTTAGAGCCCTTGCCCTCTATGTTGCGCTCTTTCTTGTGGGCCTCGAACCATCGGGCAAAGTCCACCGCCGGAGTCAGATAGTGGCGCAAGTGGGCCTCATCCCATTGCAGGTTTACCGTGTCTTTTTCAGGCTTCGGACAGCCCGCGTATGGCTCAACCTCGGGTTCATTGCGAAGACGGCGCTGAATGAACGGTGACGCCCAATCGCGGAATTGCGCAACGTTGTTGATTTTGGGCACCTCGCGCTTGGCTCCCCCGCGCAGATCATCTTTAAACTCGTTCGTTGCCCACTCAAGCGATACATGACGCTCGCGGAAAACATCCAGCCCGCGCTGTGCGGCCTGGGCACTCGTTAAAAGGCGCTCTTCCATAAACACATCGGAGCGGATGCCGAAAGGCTGGTGCGCCCGTGAACCGCCAGCGGACGACGCCGCCAGCGGTAGAATATCCCGGGGATAGTTTCCGCACGGTGTGCCGTCGAGCACGTAGAGCTTTCCACTGGCAAGCTGCAGCAGGGCCCGGCTCTGAAGTGATCCCGGGTTCGACAAAATCCCGCCCTCATCGGCCACCACAACCCGAGTCTGTCGACGAAGCAGTGAGGCGAGCATTTTTTTTCGGCCGTTCACAACCGACTTGAGGCGGTTATAGCTGACGATGTTGATAGCTCGCAGATTCTTTGTATCCTCCGCGCACTCAATGGTTTTCCACTGATTCGAGGACAGGCCCAGCTTTTTAATCTCACTGACCATTTCCGGTACCAGCCCGGATTCAACGCAGATCAGGCCCCGGCCAGAGAGCAGGGCCAGTGCCAGAGACAAACGCGCCTTTCCGGTACCTTGCTCCCATGCACTGACGCACCCGTAAGGGTTTATCAGGAGCTCAACCAATGCTTCGAGCTGGTAAGGCCAAAGCCAATCAATCCCCGCTGCCTTTATCTGCTGGCGGTACTGGTGGGCGAGATCGGGGAACTTGTGGCAAAGCCCCTCGTGCACGACTTTCCACTGAGTATCGCCGCGCTCGTCCGAGCCCTCGGCGAACTCAAACAGTCGTTGTAGCTGATCCCGGCGATACTGAACCGTAAATCCGTCTTTCTCGATAACGTAATCTCCGCCCTGGGGCTCCGCCAGCAGGGTCTCACCCTTGCGAACCGCCGGCGACTTCATGTTTCCCTGCTCAAGCAGTAGTCCGCGCTTGGCGACTAGCTCAACGCGATCGACCGTTGCTGTCTTGATGGTATGACGAAAAGGGGTAGAGGCTCGCGTGTGCTTGCGCTGCAACTTTGCCCAGTATCCGGCCAGTGTTGTTGACACAACAGGATCACCGCCGGCCTGGCGGATGGACTCAATAAACCCATCAAAGGCTGCTTGTGGGTCTTCCTGCAATAGGTAAGCATCCAGCAGCAGGCGACCATCGCCCTTGTACTGGATTGAATCCGGGTACCGGTGACGCTTGCCACCGCCCAACTCTGCAGACTCGACCGGCTCGACCAATACGGCATTGCGTACCCGGGCCTCTGTCAGACCGCAGTGAAACTTGAGCTTCAGAGTGCGCCTGTGGTGGTGAATCTCTACACGAGGATCATGGGTGACGGGCAAGGTGATTGTTGGTTCTGAGACATCGACCCCGCCGACCGTAAGCCTTGGGCGTGTATAGGTGTAGGTTTTCTCTGACCCGTCAAACAGAGTTGGCCAATCCTTGTCATGGGAGATCTCCTGACGGATAGGCCCATGGGCAGGTTTATGAGGACCGAATACGTAGATAGCCGTTGATACGTTCGCGCCCTCGGCTTTGAAGGTATCTCCGGATAGGATCAGTTCCGCCCACAACCGCCGCCTTCCGAAACATTCCTCCCGGGCGGAAATGGGAAGCAGGGCGACGACATAACCGGCCGCCGATAGCGCCTGGTCAATAGCGTACAGGTGGCTTATCGCTGAAGTATTGGGGCCAAACATCCCGTAAGTGGTAGACGGGTAGGCCTGCATCTGGGGGTGCTCCAGGTGCAGCCCGAAAGGCGGGTTGATAATGGCTGCATCAAAATCCTTGGTCCGGACCTCTTCCATGCCGGCGCACTCAAAATCAAACGCAAATCCTGCTTCGGTGGCGTCCTGAGCCAAGGCATCTACACATCGCTGGTCAATGTCTATTCCGAAGAGCTCGTGCTTTTGAGGGTCGGCGAACTGCAGCAGTCTACCCGAGCCGATCGAGGTATCCAGGACCGTTGCCCGGCGACTTACTGAATCAGAGACGGCCTCAAGCGCAGGCGCGAGCAAATCCCACATCCCCCGGGCGATTGAGTCGGGCGTGTAAAACTGGCCTTGAGCCTCATTCCTGCGACGGGCAAGGTCAGCCAACCCGTCCGCTTTTCGAACTGTGGCGCCTTTTGAGGAAACGGTGAGCGATTGATTTCGCCACTGTGCAACGTGTGTCATATCGTGCCTGCTTTGATTGTCCTAACCTAAAACTTATATTAACAAAATACGGTACACCTTGCAAAGTGTATTTAATGAAAACGGACAAATGACTGCTTTTATCTGTTTTTATGTTTGTTATTTGATTATTTTGCTAGAAAATTATGAAACTTTGGAATCTGAGATTGTTGTTAGATTTTATCTATTGATGTATTATTTTTTTAAATTACAAACATAGAGCAAAGTTTATGCGCAGTATTTTTAAGGCAAGCGCCCTGGCGGCGGCCGTCGCGGTAACCGGTTGTGCCAGCATCATCAGCGATAGCAATTATCCAGTTACGGTTAACAGTTCACCCGATGGCGCAAAGTTTCAGATCACCAATCTGGATAACGGAATGACCGTGATGAAGGGCGAAACACCTTCCACTGTGACCCTGAAAGCTTCTGATGGCTTTTTCTCTGGTGCAGAGTATGCCGTTAAGTTTGAAAAGGCAGGCTACGAGTCCCAAGACTTCATGATCGATAGCAAAATTGACGGCTGGTACTTTGCTAATTTGCTATTCGGGGGCTTCCTGGTGATCGACCCGGCGACTGGCGCCATGTGGAAGCTGGACGAAAGCTTGATGGTTTCGCTGAGCAAAGATGAAGACGCCGAAGAAAAGACGCTTTCCGTACTCACCCTTGATGATGTT
>Ga0307972_1000140_pt1 | contig 38713 bp, 41 predicted proteins | sample OrgLakmetagen780_FD_201848 | JGI IMG/M metagenome (GOLD analysis project Ga0307972, IMG submission 201848) | Saline water microbial communities from Organic Lake, Antarctica - #780 | ecosystem: Environmental > Aquatic > Non-marine Saline and Alkaline > Saline | place: Antarctica: Organic Lake...
GAGTTCATCACTACCGGGTTCGGAGCCTACGAGAGCTATTCCTCACGTCGCGAAGCTTGGAACGATTTCGTTGAGTTCGCACGCGAAGAAGAAGGCGACGAGGCCGACGCTCAGACCGAAACCGTTGCTGGCTACGTTACCACCCAAAGCACCGTAGAGGCCGCTCACATGGCCACCGTGCTGACTGCTGACAAACAGATGGGCCTGTTTTAACCACAAGGGGGCGGTGCTGCCGCCCCGGAGTATTCCCGGCAACCAGGCATGGCAGGTTCCTGGTTGCTGATCACCCGTTTTGGCCGGGCAGTGCCTACCTGCCTGCTTTACTGCTGCCCGGCCACCCTATTTTCCGGCACTCTGAAACACAGTGCCGCAACCTGAAGGATGAACAGCAATGCCAAGATCTAAGAATGTGACCGTTCCCGTTATCTCTGCGCCGACTGGCGATGATCGTCAGGCATACGCCTTCGACTTCCCAGCCGACAACGAAGAGATCAAAGCGGACTTCAGGGCTGACTTTGACGGCGACCCGCAGAGCATTCGTGTCATCGACCTAGAGGTGACCCTTGACGACGCCGGTGGCTATTGCGGTGACGATGTATATGACGAGCTTGTGAAGCACGAAGCAGCATAAGCGACCCTGTTTTGGCCGGGCAGTGACTACCTGCCTGCTTTACTTCTGCCCGGCCACCCTATTTCCCAGCACCCAGAGACGGAGACACCCCCATGAGCTACAGCGACGGTCAGATGAAAGCGTTCAAGCGCATTGCTGAGGGCAACACCGGCTCCGGTTACGATCTCCGGGATGCCATTCGAGAGGCCCGCGAGGGCGAGCGTGGCGACCTGGCGCACAAAGTGAAGGTTGGACGGCTCAGCCAGGAGCAGGCCGAAACCATCTTTGGCGGCCCGATCGACCCCTGATAAACCACTGCCCTGCAATGTCAAAACATTGAAAAATAATGCCTTTATTTTACTGATACACCTTGCACGGTGTATTTGTTCCTGTACAATGGTTCACAGGTTAGGCAAACAACGACAGGCAGGAGAACAACATGGACATGAACAGAATCCTTGAGATGATCGACGCAGAAGCCAAGGCCACCGCCGGTGAAGTTCTGGTTCTGACCGGCGGCGAGTTCGACTCTTACGGCGTTGTGGCCGTGGTTCGCGTCTTGCGCGATATGAACGTGCGCCTGCTGGCGGATGCCTTTCTGGCCCAGCAGAACATCGAAGAGCGCCTTTCGTGGTTCGATCGCAACGGGTTCGTTGAGTTTATGGTCACCGAGGGTGCTATCGAGCGCATCCAGACCCGCCACGTTCACGTCGCGAACGACTTTGAATGCGCCATCAACTCGCCGATGAAGGATCGCGCACCGGCGAACGACCCTGACGCCCTTCCCTATGAATGGGCAGAGGCCGCGTTCGACCCCCAGGTTCGAGGCTAGGGCCTCACCCAGGAACCGCCAACGACCGCAACCAACCAGAGCGTAGATTGATATGAATCTGACAGCAGGCACCCCGATCGTAATGAACGAAAACACCCTCGGTATTGCGCTGAATGAGAATTCGGTTCAAGTACTCGCCGGATCGGTCCTCAAAGGCGGGCCGGATCCACTGAAAGGGCCAGTGCCCTTCAACCCCCGGATCGACCAGGCTCGCCCGGCCAACGCCGCTGATTTCGAGCAATACCGCGTATCTCCGGCGGGACACCTTTACCCGGTTTAACCCGCCTCTCCCAGCTACGACCCCCACGCCCGCACCTGCGGGCTTTTTTGTGCCTGGCGTTCCGCCAGTCTGGGCGCGGGGCGCCCTTCGGGTGTGCACTGATGCCGGGTGGGCTAGCCACCGGCTGCGCCGGAATAAATACACCTTGCAAAGTGTATTAGTCCTGCTAAAATGGTTCTCAGGTTAGGCAAACAAACGCAGGCAGGAGAACACCCCCATGAACAAACGCGCTATCGACAGCATCCGCGACCAGATCCTTGACCAGATGAATCAGGGCCGAGCGCCTTGGCAGAAAGGATGGACCCCTTCACGCGGCGTTAGCCAGCCCATCAACGGCAAGACTGGCCGCCCGTACAAGGGCTGGGCAAACATCCTCTCGCTGTACTTCAACGCCGAGCAGCACGGATACAGCTCGCCCCGCTGGGTCACCTTCAAGCAGGCCAAGGAGCTTGGCTTGTGCGTTCGCAAGGGCGAGAAAGGCACCCACGTTGAGTTCTGGAAGAGCTACAGCACCAAGAAGGACGAGCAGGAAGCTGCTGAGCGGGATGACGACAAAAAGCCGTTCAAGCGCCTCGCGTCCAAGGTGTACAGCGTATTCAACGAGGACCAGCTCGACGGCACCATTGAGGACGCCCCAGAGGCGGCCCCGGTAGACCGTGGCATCCAGTTCGTTCTGGACACGGCTGAAGCTGCTGGCGTTAAGCTGGCGTTTGGTGGCGGCAACAAGGCGTACTACATCCCCGGCCTTGATCTGGTTCGCAGCCCCAACCTCGACCAGTACACCAGCGTTGAGCGGGCGATCTGCACCCTACTGCACGAAATGATTCACTGGACTGGCGGGGAAGTTCGCCTTAACCGTGACCAAAGCGGTGAGTTTGGCAGCGATGCCTATGCTACCGAGGAATTGGTCGCTGAAGCTGGCGCGTGGTTGCTCTCGATGGAGCTGGGCTTGCCCTTCGCACCCCAGCACACAACCGCGTATCTGGCGAACTGGGCCAGCCGCACCCATGACGCAGGCAAAGCCCTCGATCAAGCACTGAGCGATGCCCAGAAGGCCGCCCGCCAGCTGATCGACGCCGCCGACAAAGCGGGCCTGACCTACGAAGGCGATGAACAGGAGCAAGCAGCGGCGTAACCATAGGCGGGGAGAGATCCCCGCTTTACCGGCCTACGGCCGTTTTGTGTGCACTAAGAGCCTTGTGGCGTAGCCACGGCTGGCGCCGCTAATTTTCTTCATGCCGTAAGCGCAGTACATTTACTCAAACGATACCTGAGGTACCCATGAATACTGACACCGACCACATCCACCACATCACCCCCAGCAATCACTGGGCCCTGTCCCTGGCAGTTTTTATGCTGATCGCCATCACCGTGCTGGCGGTTGAGGCCACAACAGGCCTTATCGGAACGGACCATTACTATCTGGCGCACGGCCTGTTCGGTCTGGGATTCCCGTTCCTCTGGCATGCCATCACCCATGCGGGAGAGCCCGGGCAACCCTTACATGAGGATGTGCTTCGCCCACAGTGGCGCTACTTGCACCCAGGCCTTGCCGCCGGTCTCGATCGGACGATGGCGTTCATCAAAGATTTCCGGACAGCGCTTATGGTGACCGCTATCTGGCACTTCGGTAACGAGTTATGGGAAGACCAGCTCACCCGATCGACTTATCGTGTGGATATGGATCATCTGATTGCCGGCGTGGTGGGCATGGCTCTGGCCTGGTGGCTATATCGAGCGCTGGCGGCCCGACTGCCCGGCTTCTAACGTCAATCTGAAAGGATCAATCGTCTGGGGGTGGCGACTAACGCCACACCCCTGCTAACGCCGCAGCGCCAGCAACAGCACAATCAGCTTTAATCCCTGCCCCGTCAGTTCGAAAAGCTCAATAACGCTTGTGTCTAGTGGAAGCATTGTCAGCACGGATACGGCAATCAGCACGATGCTCAAGTAGCGTCTGATAAGAGTGAGTTGGTTCATAGGTTTTCCTTATAGTGTTCTGGCTTTTGCGCCATCACATCTATTTATGCTTCGAGCATTTCTAATCCTCCGAAAATGGTCGATCCCCGAAAATAAAGGGCTGGCGGCCTGTTTTATCCTGCAATACACCTTGCACGGTGTACGATAATCTGAGATAATTGTTTCCAGGTTAGGCAAACAAGCACAGGCAGGAGACACCCCCATGATTTTTGTATTGATGAACACTGACAGCCCACTGAAGAGCGTTCTGGTTCGCGTCGTACAGCAAGGCGAAGGTTACGGTCGCATCATCAAGGGCGAAGGCTATGCCCTCACTCACAAGGCCTCAGAGCCGCTGGTGGAGTTCTATGACTACACCGCCAGTGCCAAGTTCGGCCCGCTGGGTCAGTTCGTTTCTCGCTACTTCATCGAGACACTGCTTGAGCGCGACGAAGGTGGTCTGTGCCTGGACGGCAAAGAGCCCAAGTGGAACCTCAACGCCGCAGCAATGGACACCATTCGCGAGAACCTGAAGCTGTTCAAGCTGACTACCGATTACACCCCGGAGCCGAGCATTGACGAGCTGTTCGCAGAGGATCACGCATGAACAAGGTCACCATCCAGATCCGAGACACCAACACCGGGGCGGTTATCGCCGCCCGGGCCCTGTCCGCCGACGCCGGCTCGCTGCAACGCCGTGAGGCCGCCGAACGCCTGGCCAACGAAAAGGCCGATCCGCGGGATGTCTATGCCGTCGAGTTCAAAAGCGACAGCAGCACCCCCAAAGGCCGGCCCGGACGGGTCATCGACAAGTATGAGCTGACCTTTTAAGGCCAGCCATACCCCTACACACCAAACACCAGCATGAGCAGGCGGACCAGCCTGCCCTGCCTGCCCTGCTGCCCCTTTGCCCGAAGAACGGAGAAGCACCGATGAAACAGATCGTCTCACCCAAAGGCTCAGAGATCACTGGCATTCTTGAGCGCCTGACGGCCACCGCTGTCATTAGTCCGGAAAGCATTGTCGCCGAAGATGGACGGATTGATTTCGAGTACGAGGGTTCCAGTGAGATGCACTTCAACGCCCAGGTACCGGTTATCAAATCTGGCAAGCGTATCTTTATGGATGACATGGACAACGAGGTGCCGGAACAATTCCTTTGTTTCATCGATCCGGAAAATGGCGTCACCAAGCCGACTCCGCTGGATGAAACCAAGCAGTACGTGTTGGTACAGGTCGATGAAATTGAATGGGACCTGAGCGGCGAGGCAGACCCGGAGCTGGTCGACGCACCGCCAACGTCTCTGGAAATCGAGTTCCTGCTGGACGCCGAGGCGACCGAGGAAGACCTCGATGAAGCGGTCAGTGACAAGATCACCGAACAGACAAGCTTCTGTCACACCGGATTCACCTTCAACCGCCTGCTGTAAGGCATACATCGCCGGGAGTGTAAGGTCTGTTCTCACCCCGGCAAAACACCCCATTTTCCAGCAATAAACATCTCAACCGATGTACCTGTAACCGGAGCCGCCCATGAAAGTCATCGTCTCACCCTCAGGCAGCGAGATCGTCAGTGTTCGCACCGTCATCGAGGCCGATACCTTTATCCAGCCAGGCACCCTGCAGTACGACGCCGGCAACGTGGATTACGAGATCCAGTCAAAGAACGACAGAATCCTCTGGGAAACACAGGAGGCCCGCAAAGAAAACGGCAAACAGGTCTTTACCTCGCTGGCGGGCGAAACCTTCGATGAGGAGTTCCTGCATTACGTGGACCCGGAGAATGGCATTACCGAGCCCACACCGGTCGATCCGAACAAGCAATGGCGTCATTACCGGGTGAACAAGATTCAATGGCGCGACCCCCAGGGTGCCAAGAAGCGGGGCGCACAAGAGGAATACATCTTCTCAATGCTGATGCCGCTGTACCGTCACCCATCGTTGGTGTGGAGTCGCTTGCGGGACACCCTGAGACAAGTAGCCCACGACCCGGTAATGGCGTTTTCGCACAAAGAGATCCCGGAATCAGAAGCCCATCGCCCCGCCCCTGCCTCCGCCCAACCGGACGACGGCATTCACTTCTGATATCCACCGACATCTGGGGGTGCTGAGGCGCCCCTATCCTCCCTGCCCTGAAGTGTGTCCAAAAGGCTACAAGATGCCCCGCTAATGAGGTTTGCTCGGTTTTCTGGCGTTTATATGCCATACAATGGGTGTCGGCTTGAATAAACCACGGAGACACTTATGCCACGCAATGCCGATAAACCCATGCTCACGCTCAACAGCATTACCCTGATGCTCGGATTCATTCTGACGTTGTTCGCAGTCACCCGACTGATTGACCGTCATCAGATTCCTGCAAGTGAAGTCGAGGATATGGCCACGTTCGTTGTCACGCTGGCGGACCAGAGAATCCCCGGAAACCAAACTTATCAGATTGCCTATAACTACCAGGCGAGCGTCGACAACACGATGGCGGATCCAACCAACCAGATAAGCATTCGATCGAACAATCCAACGCTTTGCTCTCAACTGCCCAGGGCGATCCTCACCAATGACAACACGCTTTCAGGTAAAAACCCGTTTACCGCGGTACGGATCGGCACGACCCGACTCTCATCCGGCGAGGCGATGAACCAGACGCGCATACAGGCTCTGTGCCTGCCCATAGTCGCTGAAGGCCGGCAAGCCGTTCTCACCTTTAGCTATAGCGGATAAACCCTGTTGCCAGCTCTGAGGTGCGCTCGTGTTGTGTGCCTGGAGCTGGCCATTCCTGTCCCTTCTCTGCGCTGCCGCGCTTTCATGTGCACAAAGAAGACGTTGCTAAGCAACGCATGTCGCGTTTTCTTTGCCTCTCGATACACCTTGCATGGTGGACGGTTATTGAATACAATAGGGGCAGGTTAGGACAATTACACAGGTGAATTATGCAGACGGCAGGCAACAACTTTTCCCGGGTAGATGAATCAGTAATCATCAGCCTTCTCGTTATGGTGATTGGAGTCCTTCTGATCGCCCTCGGCTTTCTCGCTTTCGAATACACGCCAATGGCAGACGTGGCTTCAACCTCCGTGATGTTCATCGGAGCGCTGGCCGCAAGTCTGGCATTCGCACGACTGGCCAACTGAGGAGGGTGCCCGATGAATAAACCACAAGGCTTTCCCGGCTCAGTCGTCTCTTATCCCGATCGCGGTAAATGGGGTAATGCTCGGTGGCGCGGCAACTGCTCCGGCCATATCGTTCGCGATGCCCTGGGCTCGTATTTTAACTGGAAAGACCCCAACGCCCTTTTCGTTGACCCCAGTGAGGGCTCCGGAACCTCTGGCGATGTTGCCCGGGAACTGGGGGTGAACTACGTGGGCCTTGATCTTCACTCTGGATTCAACCTTCTCCGTGATGATCTGCTCGAATCCGTAGGCCGGCCAACTGACATGGTGTTCTGGCACCCGCCCTATCATTCGATGATCGAATACTCGAAGAACGTATGGGGTAACGGACAGCCGCACCCCGACGATCTGAGTAACTGCGAATCAGTGGCCGACTTTATCGAGAAAAGCCAGCTCGCGCTGATGAACATCTACGAGGCGCTTTCAGAGCAAGGCCGAGCGACCTACTGCGTGCTGATCGGCAATATGCGCAAGCAGGGGCAGTTCTATGACCTGACAGGCATGCTGCAACGGGTGGCGCCAGGCAAGCTCAGAGACATCATTATCAAGCAGCAGCATAACTGTGTGTCTGACTCCCGAAAGTATGGGGGTGCTTCATTCGCACGTATTGCTCACGAGACTTTACTGGTGTTTGAGCGTGATGAGCGAATTGTTTGCGCGATTGATTTTGCTATGCAGGTTGAACAACGGCTCGCAAACGCTCAGCGCATGACATGGCGCACCGCGCTAAAGCGTGTTACTCGCCCAGGCGAGCAAGTTCACGTTACCGACCTGTACGCCCGGCTCTCTGGCTATGCCAAGCGAATCGGGACAAACAACAACTTTGAGGCAAAGATTCGGCAAGTGGTCCGTCGATTTGCCGAGGACTTCACCGCACTTGGCGATGGAGTCTATCAACGGGCGGCCGCTTAATGGTCGCCTTGTCCGGGGTTGCACCTGCTGATATTATAATTCGCCCAACCAGGCAAGCTCTGGGCGAATGTGATCGGCTTCAACAGGTGCGGCCGACATACTCGCTCCGCGATTCGTGTGCACTGAACGGGAGCGCAACATCGTAGCTGTAGCTACACTTGGAGTTTCAATTGAGCTTAGAAGCGATAAAAGAAACCGTGCCTTCTCACTTTCCAGACAGGTCAGCCAGCCCCTTTACCATCGGCGATATCGTCACCGTTGATATGGACGGGCAGCTCGACTTTCACTGCTCCCTCTATTGGAACGGTCGTGAAGTAGCGAAAGTTGACTCCAGCCCAGGCGCGTTTGAAGCCCTTAACTGGGAATGGATAGACGAGTCAGCTAAAGACGATTTTGCTGCTTTCCTGCGCCTTGTCCGGTTCCCTACTGCTGATTTATTCGTTGGTAGCATGATTGCCTGCTTCAGTAATATTCAGTGGCTTGCCAAAGAGTGTGAGCGCGACACTTTGTTTCGTTTTGCAAGCGACCCTGCCCACGTATTTCAGCGTGTAAAGCAGCCCTTTACGCCTAACCTAAGAGCCCGTCTTGTAAAGCGTTACGGCTCAGACATCTACTTTTTCAATGAGGCCATTGACCGCCTTTCGGATACCGACAACAGCCTTGACTGAGCTTCTTTTTTATTTTATCTTCTCACTAGAATTGTGAGAGGTATTGGTTTGTCACACAAAATCGATTTCAAGTCATTGGAAAAGAAGCTTTGGGAAGAAGGGTCGGGTGATGATCCTGGTCTTCGTTTCTCCTCGGCCGAGCTGCCTCCGGCATCAATTGGCCTTGCTTCAATCCGTATTAAGCGATGGACAAGAATTCTTATCTCCTTGTCGGTCGTGTTTGTAATCGCTTCCTGCGTTCTTTGGTTTTCAAAGACCCATCACGTTCTGAAAGTATCGACCCAGGACGGATACGTTCGCGCTGTAGAGATGTTTGTAAAAGATGAGTGAGATTGCCAAGAAGAACATAAAGCGCAAAGTTGCCAAGCCTAATGCGGCTGCTGGCGGAACATCCCGTCCTGTAAGCAAAAAGCCTGCGCCGCGGACAAATACCGCTCCACGTCCCAAGTCAACGCCTCAGCCAACTGTGGGGCCAAAAACATTTTCGCAAAACGCCGCAAAACTCCTCTTTGTAGACAGCAATCTTGGCAACTTTTGGTGGGCTGTAGGCCTTTCTTTCGGGTGTTTCGTGCTGTTTGTCGGAGTTTTCTTCTGGACTCCAGATCATTACAACATCCCGGCGACCGATGATTATCGCCTGATCGAGCTAAAGCCGCTGAGCGAGCAAGGCAACATTACAGATAACGATGCGCGTGATTTCGCAGGGGCAGCTCTTACTGACACTCTTTCTCTCAGTCACCTGAACCCCAAAAAGGGTATGAACCAGGCGTTTGATGCGTACTTCACTGCGAACGGTCGTTCTGGCCTTCTTGGAGCGTTATCTCAGAACGGCGATATTGATCCTCTTACCAGTGGACGAATCGCTACGCTGGCGGAGCTGAGAGCGGTTCCGATAATCGAAGATTATCGCCTTACCAACGGTCGTTTCACTTGGGTTTATCGTGTTCCCATTCGTTGGTGGTGGCACAACATCGAACGTGGTGAGCGCCAGTACGCAGATCTTGATGTAAGCGTTTTTATAGTTCGGGTGAGCCAGCTTCGTAAGAGTAGCGGGATGGCAGTAGATGCAGTTGTTTACGGAGGCTCCCAGTGACATTCGGAGAGTTCGCGAACAAGAGCATCAAGCCACTGTATGTCCTGTCAGCTCTCTTGCTTGTGGCCGTCTTCATCAGGCTTATGTTCCCGTTCCAGCCACGGATCGACATAACTCCAGAGAACGGTCCTGCTAAGTCGGCGCCGTTCCTTAGCATCCCTAACATTGGCCCAATTGCCAGAGAGCAGTGGATTACCGACACACTTCGGGAGTGTCTTTCCTTCATTTCTACAGAGATGGATGAGCGAATTGACCAGTGTGCCCTGCTCTATTTTGACGTCAATTCCCAGAATGCCTACTCAAAGGCTATCCCGCGGACCTCTTTTGCTCAGTATATGGAGGCAAATCCTTCCGCGGCCGCTGAAGTCCAGGCGATCAACAGAGAGGGGCCCTATTTGATTTTCGAGGGCAACAGCAACGGACGCCCTGTTTGGCGTTACCAGACAGAGATTATGACAACCTTGTTTGCCAATAATCAGACCTCAACCCAGAGGTGGCTGCTGGATCTGACAATGACGTTTGATACGCCCGATTCGCTTTATTTTTCGGGCTTCCGTTTCACTAATTTTTACTTGAAGGAGCGCACATGACCATTGCTTCAAAGCGCTCTACCTTCGCCCTTTTAGGGGTTTTGGTCGCTGGCACATGCGCGGCTCAGTCGTCTGGTGATGACGTGCTCATGTTTACACCCAGTGAAAGTGACGAGAAAACATTGGGCGATCGGCGCGAAGCGATGAAGCGCTACATCTGGCAGGAAGAAGGGCTTGAACCGATCAGGGAAGAGCTTCGCGAGCTGGAGCGTGAAAAGGCTTACCAGAGAGAGTACGAGCAACGCCTCGGTATTCCTCCAAAGATCATCGTGAAGCAGCGGATTACACAGGACGAGCAAATCCGTGCGCAAAATCAGCCGTTAAAAGAATCAGAGTGCAAAATTACAACTGTCAATTACAGCGGCTCCAACCCTGAGGCTATTCGCTTGCCGGTTGCTACTCGCTCTCCTGCACATCTGATCTTCCAGGATTCTACTGGTCAGGTTTGGCCCCTTAGCGGTCATACGCAGGGCGATAACTCAGCATTCGCGAGCAAAATCCTCGAAGATCAAAATCATATTTACGAGGTTTCTGTTAAAGAGCCCTATTCGACAGCTACAAACAACATCCTTCTCGAAGGGTACCCACAACCCATCGTGGTTCGCTTTGTAGGAGATGAAGAGCAAAACGTCTGCGTCCTTAACGTTCGCCTTAGCATGCCAGGCCCTAACGCCAACACCAATCCAACCATGTTGTCGGATGCTGGGTATGGCGGCGGTGAAGATGATGTGATGTTTCGACTTGCCATCAATGACATTCCAAATGGCGCTGAGGAAGTTGAGCTTAACGGACTGAAAGACGCAGGCCGCGCTTGGGTAGTCAATGGTCGCCTGTATGTTCGTAGTCGGCACTGGATGGAGAGCCCGCCCAGGGCTCAAATTCAAGACGTAAGTGGGGTCTACGTTTATCGGATTGAAGACCCGAGTCAGGCAACGGCTTATTTGCGCACTCCAGATGGCGAGTCAGTTCGCATAACGATCGGATCCTAAAATGGCTGAAGATACTAACTACGAAACTGAGAATACTGAAGCTGACTCTTTTTATGATGAGGGTGGCGCGGAGCTCGATCGCGTCGACCGTAAGCGTCGGCGGGCTGCCTTCAAAGCGAATCTTCGCAAGGGCGGTCGTGGCTTCCTCGTTATTATTGCTGTAGTTGCCGCTTATGGTGCCTATGCGTACTTCACGTCTGGCGGCGAAACGGAAACACAAAACAACTCGGCGACCGTTACCAATCGCGGTGGGCAAGGCAATGTAGAAGAGAATGAGTTGTCTGAGGACAGCCCAATCGCCCAGCGCCAGCAAGAAGCAAGGGTTCAGCAGCGGGAACAGGCCCGACAGCAAGGCGACACTTATATCGAAGGCATCGTCCTGCAGAATGAAGAACGGCAAGAGGAAAAAGCTGCTGAAGAGTCAGTGGATACGAAGCCCGATACCGGTGATTTGGTAATGGAGAATTTTGAGCGTCAGACCAAAAGAGTTGAGTCGCCGGTCACCCCTCCGGGCCAGACACGCCAATCACGCGCCGCTTCTGAAAAGTCTCCTAAAGGGTGGACGCTGCAGGATGAGATTGACGAGGCACAAGGTTATTCCGATCAAGTTGTTAAGGATTTGCGGCGTGTAGCTGAGGCGCAGGCCAACTATGGCACCTACGAGGGTTATCAATCAGTTCAAGTGGATGAGACATCAGGTTCTAGCAACGGGGGTGGAGATGATGGTGACTTTGGCAGTGACGTTCCATTTGTTTCTGGAGGTTTTGGCGAATCACTTTCGTTTGATCAGAACCCCTCTGGTGAATCGCCACGAACATTCCGAGTCCCACCTGATACACGACTGCTTGCGGTAACCACGGTTGGTCACAATTCTGATGTTGGCGGGCCTCTCTCCTTTGAGTCTGTAACCCCACCGCTAGACGGAGCTGTATTCCTGGCTGAAGAAGCACCTGTCCAGGGAGAGAAGGTCGCTCCTCGGATAACACGCATGATCTACCGGGGCGAGACTTATAGCGTTCAGGCTCTGGCTGTGAACGCCGAGACCTTCGAGCCTGGCCTTGCAAGCGATGTGGACAATCATTACTTGAGCCGTTGGGTGCCTTACCTTCTAGGTACTTTCGGTGGCGCTTATGCAGAAACTCTGCGTGGCAGCACCACCACAACCAGCCCTGAGGGTGCAACTGTTAATGAAACTGGATCGATACCCAGCGCAGATGACCAGCTCAAATTTACTGTTGGCACCGGCCTCGGGCGCATGGTTCCGATTCTTCAGCAACAAATAGATCGCCCGGTAACTGTCTCTGTTTATAACGGTGAGCAAGTAGGTATTTGGATTTTAAGTGAACTTGAGGTGAAGCGATGAGCTCTGAAAACTGGATTGATGTTATCAATCGCGCAATACAAATGAGCGCCGATTGGGAGGTTGACGATGAGGAGTCGGGCCAGACGCTGGTATATGACGTCGAGGCACTTAACGACATGCTCATCCAGATTGAGTCAGGCGCTACTAGCGATGAATTGACCCACCAGTTCGGTGACTACGTGGGCAATGATTTCGAACGCTACATTGTCGTGCTAGAGCAGGCTATGGACTCCAGCGAAGAGGATGATGAGGGGCATGAAGAAAGCGCCGAGCGTGAGTCGGACGATCAAGGTTATGCGGACGAAACCAGTCAAGTGAGCGAAGAGAACGATGACTCTTCCGGTTTTTCGGACCCAGAAATTGAAGAAGAGCCGGATAGTGAGGTTTCAGCCTCGAAGCCGGCTAAAAAAAGCAAGAAGGGCCTTATTGTTGCTGGAGCTCTATCGTTTTTGATTGTAATGCTCGGTGGCGGCGGCTTTGTTTTCTACAACCTTCTCTCTGGTGGTAGCGCACCCGTAGCCCAAACCAATGATGTGAAGCCCATCTTAAAAGCCAAGCCAAAGGCGCCGGTGAATGAGTCGTCTCAGCCCGGCTCTTCCAATGAGCAAACTGTTCAGACTCCTACTACCAACGCAGGTACAAGCCAAAGCCAGCCTTTGGCCGGCGAACAGCAACAAATAACAAGCTCTGAAAATCGGGTGGTAAACATCACTCCCATGGGTGGAAGCGGGTCAGAGAACAGTCAGGCTCAGCGAACCGTGCAGACCAACACGGCGCAGAATAACGTTTCTGCCCCACCCTTCCAGAGTGCTAGCAGCAACGAACAATCAACCATTTCTATGGAAGAAATGAACGAAATTCGTGACGACCTGGAAGACCGGATTGAAGACATCAAAGGAACGGTATCCTCGCAAGTTTCGAGCGAGATGGCTGATATTCGTTCAACCTTGCAGGAGCTTTCATCGAAGCTTTCGAAGATTGATGACATTGAGTCACAGATAAAAGAAGCTCGGTCAGAGAAAAACAAACAAGCCAACCGGATCAGCTCAAGCTTGCAAGGCCTAACGAGGCTGGGCGAGTTTTCGATTCTTGCAAACGCAGGAGTTGATAACCGTGTCGTTGCGCTGAGCCCTACCAACCAAGTTATCACCCTTGAAGAGGGTGAGCGCAACATCCTTGCGGCCGGTAGCAACCTGACAGTTAAAGAGATAGTTGGGGACGGTGAGGCCGTTATCTTTACTGATGGATGGTTCATCGATAATGTTCGTGTGCCGGAGTCGCTTCGGGAGCAGCGCCTTGTAAAGAATCAAGCAAATGATTCCGATGAGCAAAGTCTACCAAAGACTAGAACGGCTTCGCGCTCAGACTCCCCAAATCCGGCCATGATTGGAAAGGGATCTAAAACTATCTCCCAGGCAAGCCAAGCTGATGAGCGGTTTCCGTCTATCAGAAAGGCCCCGGATGGCTGGGAAGCAACCGCATTAATTCCACCGCGTAGAGCGGTGATTATGACGCCTGAGGGTAATTCCATCACGATTACCCCCGGTACTGAGATCGCTGGTCTTGGCAAGGTTCATGCGGTCAAAAACGATCGAGTGCTTGCTGGCCAGTTTTTCATCCCCCTAAGCAACCTGTAATCCCTGGAGAAAACTTATGAAAAATCCTTTGAAAGACTTAATGCTCAAAATCAATGTCACTCTCTCAATGGCAGCCTTTAGCGTCTCTGCTAATGCTCAGGAAGCTCTGGATGAGCGAATCACGGGCGACGGCGGCTGGGTCGATCAGTTGACTGCTGTTGGTATTCTTGTCCTTGCAGCGGCTTTCTTGGCTGGTGTTGGAAGCGTAAGTTACGGAATCTGGTACTACATGAAAAAGTCAGATAACCCGCAGGAACAAGACGCTGGTGGTAAGGCTTTGAAATGGATTCTTGGCGGTTCTGCACTTACCGTTGTTCCGGTATTCATCGGTATCTTTGCGCTTACCCTGAGCGGTGACGGCGATGCCGTTAACTCTGCTAATGATCAGCTGAACAATTTTAGCCAGTAATCCATGAAGCCGATTGTTCTCTCAGTTAAGCGAACTCAGCATCGCCGTGATGATCCCCGGTCCCATGAAAAGGACCGGGCGTATCAGCAGGTGCGACCTAAAATTCTCGAGCGCGATGACCATACCTGCCAGTTCTGTGATATCAGAATTCCGGGAAACGTTGAGGTTCATCACATGGATGGTGATCACGGTCACAATGATCCAAACAACCTCATCACTGCATGTAGGTTGTGCCATCTTGCTCATCATATTGGCTTTGTTGGCGTAGAGAAGGCGGGAATATTGGTCCGTTTGCCAGGTATCCAGCAAGCGGAACTGAACCACCTCCTTCGCACGCTGTGGATCGGTGAAGAGTCAAAATTAATCACCGTTAAAGACCAGTGCTCCAGCCTCCTCAGAACCCTCCTCCTGTCCGCTCAGGGCGCTGAAGCTTTGTTGGGCTATACTGACCCGAAGCTTCTTGGCGACCGTCTTCTGCGGGCGTCTGACGATGAATACAAGCGCCGAATTAGTTTCTTAAAAGATATCAAGATCATCTACAATCGAGAGAATTTCTCAGACCACATAAAGGCTGTTTCGGATATCTACTCTGGATACCCTGTGGCTCGCTGGTCAAAAATTGCCGAAGCGTTTGCAGCTGAAGGTTGACTTTGACTGCTAATAGTTTTATCATTTAATGGCGTGAAGAGGGTTTGGAGATAGTGATGCAGCATTCACATTCAAACTCAGGAAGTTTCTGGCTGACCGGCCTGATTATATTTGGCCTTGTTTATGCCATGTGGCTAATCGAATTGCCTCCGTTCACCTGGTGGGATGGCATTCTGATGTGGTTTTACGAGTGGGTTCTTGATTTTCGGATCGGAAGTGACAGCTCGGCAGCTTACGTTTTTATATTCTTGCCCCTAGAAATTATCTTCTTCTACTTGAAGTATCTTTTCTTTGCCTCACTCGTGACGGGTTACCTCGCAGATTACCGCTGATCCTCAGGGACCAGCGGTTTATCGCCTGAAGCTAGCGGCAATACGTTCAGCATTTCTCACCAGTTTATTCTTTATCATCTCTCTCTCGCTTCCTAACAACAATTTTACCCTTTGCTTCTGGCTTCGCTGTTGCCTTTTTGGCTTCAAAAAGGCGCCACCCTCTCGGCAATGACTGAGGCAACAACTTCTGTGGAGCGAACAGCATCACCTCAAGGATATCTTTCGGCATCAAGAAAACCTTCTCTCTTATTGCCAACTGATGGTGTCCACATGAGAGAAACAAGATAAAAGCCATGGATGCCCCGAGCACAGAAAGAAGCCATCCTCCGACTGAAAGATCCTTCAGAGTAATGAAACCTATCATAATCACCAACGCCCCAAGCAGACAGCTCTGAACTACCAGGGTATTTCTGTACGCAGCCCGCACTTGCTTTTCGCTTACTTTGTTTGCGGCACACTTCGCTTCCAAGCTGTACTTTTCGTGCGTCTTTTTTATTGATTCCACGTCCAGCTTGTTAGTTTCCTGGAGGATCTTAAAGCTGTCCTTGGCAGTACTTCCAACATTACTGCCGAAGGACTGCTTTACCATTTCTACAGGGCCAAGCGTTACGGAAAAAAACCTTCGGGTTTTCGCGAATTTTTTCTCAGACATAATATGCACCGGCATTGTTTTTTACTGTCTGCAAATTCATTCCAGTTCTCATTGCTTTGATTTCGCAGCGTTCGCCGCTCCGATGGTTCTGTTTGTGATGTTTTCAGCTCGACCCGTCACGCCACTAACCACTTTATCACCAGCATCTCCGACACCGAACGGGTTAACAATTCCGCCAGCAACCCAGTTGTTCATGGAGTCAGGAATAATGTGCTGAACCGAATAGATGAATCGCACGAGTATCGTGGCTGATATCACGTACAGCATTATCTGTGCGGAAACTTCGAAAATAACGTTGCTTACATCTCCGCCTAAAGCATTATCAACTTCCCAGGCCCGCCAAAACTGCTCATTAAAGAAACCAAACGACGGCGCAGCAATCGCGTGTGAGACTGCAACACCAATCACAATAAAAAATGGGCGTAAGAAAATTGCCGCTGTTAACGATATTGCTTTCAGGAAGCCGGTATTAATTGCGCCGTCACCATCGCTATTCGTCAATAGGGCGATCGCGAAAGTGGAAGCGAACATACCTTCAATGGTTGTTGCTAGCCAGCCGACGACTTGCATCACGAAAATGATGAAAGGAATCATTGGCAGTATGTAGGTCAGATAAAACCCAGTAGCAATCAAAAGAAGCGAAAGCGTACTCAGAAATTCAGCAAGAGCTGCGAGAGCCTGTGCTATGGCCCCAGTGATAACGCCAGAAGCCACCTTAATCACGCCGCCCTCTTGGCCGTCCTGTGCTTCCTCCATGCTGCCCTTTGCCACTTCTACGGTAAAGCCAAGAGCCTGATAAGCCATCCCAAGGGCCTGCATAGAAGAACCCATGGCCGACAGGGTAGTAATAGGGTTAGGGGCGCGAGTATTCTGCCAGGTTCTATCCCCGAGATTTCCAGCTTCATTGCCTCGTACCTGGGTGTTGCTTTCACCGGTACCCATGCCGGCATCATTGTTTAAGTAGTCACCAGCCCCTTGAAGTCCGTCTAGCAGAACTTTCGATATGGTCATAGCTGCACTTGATTCAGCGGCTCTCACATTGCACTCATCGATTGTGCAGTAATCGAGAACGCTGATCTGTGGTTTCTCTGAGTCGGAATATGAGGCTCGATACTTTCTTGTTAATCGTTCTACCCCAGAGGCATAAGCAACCATGTTTTCGCTTGCTTCACAGCCGAAAAAGTAAGCAGACATTGAGTCTGTCCATGAAGATTCACTCGTTGAGCACTCAAAGTCCTGATTTCCAGCACTGACCTGGCCGTGAGCCGTAGCTGTATTGGAAACAGCGAGACTGGATATCCTTGGGATTACACTATACACAGCGCCCAGTGCTGCCCACCCTCCATTAATGATGGGAGCGAACATCGTCCCACCTAACTCATCGGATACTTGGTTGATACTGTTTGCAATCTTGGTATAAAGATCAGTGTTGAAATTAAGGATCATCTGGAAGAAGACCCTCGCTTCTGTGCTCGTTGCAGCATCTATTGTGTCGAACTCTTCAGTTATCACTTCGTAACGCTCTGAATCAATCGACCGCTCAACAAAACCAAACACGGATTTAGTCAGGGTCTTCAGTGCTGGTCGGTACGCGTTACCAACCCTATTCTGGACGACGGACATAAGACTTTTTGTGGCGTCATCTCGACCGGTATTTGAAGTGGTAAACCCTCGACCACCAGAAACCCTTTGATCGATATCGGTAACCCCTGAGCCTACGAAGCTAATAGATCCACACTGTCCGTTGTTACCAAAAATAATCTTTCGAAGATTCGATGTATTGAACGCACTCTCAATGGCGGCGTCTATTGTTGACGCTCTAGCCAATGTCTTTTTTCCGTTGCTTGCATTAGAAATTGCCGCCTGAAAATCCTGATAGGAGTCATTGCCGAGATATTTGGTTGGCAGATAAGCGGTAACTGTCCCGTCGCGAGTCACCGCTTGTATGACCTGAGCATGTGGTGCTTGTGATTCGCCCTCATAGTAAGCGCCAAATAAAGAGCATGACGCAATCTTCAGCATTTCAAACACAGCATCTGGCCGATCCGGGGGCCGAGCATTGTTTACTGGAAAAGCAAATGCATTGGTCACATAGGATGCGGTCACTGAATCGGCAAAGCCTGACCCGGCTTTTGCAATATCCATCATTAGAACTTGAGAAGCAGCTATGGACGTGGTTCTGTCGCCCGTACCAATCGTCACTATTGGGACGATTAGAGCAAGCGCCGCGACAGTGCGGGCTGGCCAAAAAATTGAGTTAATCCCTTCGGCAGAAAATGTGCCTTGCCACGAATTTTTCACCATTTGCATGATGAAGGTATATGAAGTGATGATCAGGCCAAACGCGGCAGCCAGGGTACCGCTATAACCAAGCAAAGTGGAAAGAAGCGTAACCTCATCGAGCCCCATGAAATTATCGTAAATGAGAGGACCAGCACCTGTACCACGGCCGGACGACTCATCAATTACCCAGTTACCAAACACCTTTGCGAGCAAGGTTTCCGCAACGCTCTGCGGTGCGGGTTGAAACATAGTTGTGGCTGTGTCGATCCAGCTTTCTTCTTCCATTTTCAGATACTTCAACTATTGAGTGGAATCAACTTGACTTGATCGTAATTATATCTTGTTTTCATAAGAATGGCGAAAAAAAGGCGCCCGTAGGCGCCCACCACTGGAAATGCTCTGTCTACATTGATTCTGCGGCGGTTTTCAAGTTATCTGCAAGCTGAAGCGCTTGTTCTTTCGTTATGTATCCAGTGTTCGCGGTCAACTTTAGATATTGAGAGTCTTCGAGCACATCAACTGACAAGCGCTTCAGAACCCTACCAGGGGCCTTAGGAGCGCTTTCTTTCTTTTCTTCAGCTTCTGCTTGCTCTGGCTCTGCTTTAGAAGTAGCACCCTTCTCAGCGTCTGTGTCGTCAGCCTTTTTCTGCTCTTGCTTTGGTTCAGTCAACCCCAGGTATTTTGGCTTCCACGAATACGAAAGCTTCGACTTTCCAATGGCCTGCTTGTAGGCCGTTTCGGCAGCAGCTTTTGTAACCGATCCCGGCTCGCTCATAGCCTGCAGTACAAGGTCGCGAGCGGGTGATTTTCGCCGATCGGTGCAGCTAGCCATCAAGGCACCTGCAAGGAAGTAAAGAGCTGAAAGATTCTCTAGCTTCAACTCATCAATCACTTGCTTAAAAGCACCCCCAATCACCAGGTCAGCTACTTTCATGGCAGATATTACTGTGGCTCGCCTGCTAATCTCAGATGCAGGGCGCTTGAGCCGTTCAGCAACTCGGGCCGTTACGTCCGAGTGACCCTCTGCCTCGTAACGATCAAAATACTCGGAAGTGATGTCCAACAGCTCTGCGATCGTAAATGACGATCTTTGAACGTTCTCATCAACCTGGTTGTCGAACTTTGTCTTTTCGTCAGGCTCCTTAACAAGCACACAAAGAATTTCACGATCTTCGCAATAGTCCTTCTTGGCCCTCCACCTTGTTTCACCGAACCAGATCTGGAGACGTTGCTGGGATTCACTAAAATAAATCTTGATCGGAGTGTGTTGTTTAAGTTCATCCATTGATGAGGCAAGCGCTTTCACTTCATCAGGATCAAAATGCTTCCGTGGCTGATTGGGATCGGGATGGATGTCTTCGGGCAGCAACTTGAAGAGTCGTTGATCTTCTAGGAACTGGTCACGCATAGCTATCACATCGGACAGCTGAGAGAACTCGGCTGTCTGCTCATCTACTGCTCCACTGGACATGCCAGCGATCACTTCGTCGGGATCTTGATTTTTACCCCACATGTTGCACCTCACTTCCTAGTACTTTGTCGACAATAATCTGCCTGTAAGATTCATCAGCTTTCATTTTCTCATGCTTAGGCCGTGAATCTTCATAGTCCAGCTTTGACAGAACATCCTCAAACAATGTTTTCTCAAGCAGATACCTTTCATTGGATTTGCCAAGATCTGCGGCCGTTTTTCCTACCCACTGCATCTTGGAATAAACTCGATACTGCAGCACTGGCGTTGATGCGACGGATAGTATTTCTTGGCCACCATCAATCTGCTCTACCATTTTCTTCATAACGGTGTGCTCGAATTTGTAGCTCCATAAAGGGTTCAAGCAGTTTGGCAACACTATGGCTTTTCTGACGTGCGTATCTCCATGCTTCCTGCGAGTTGCGAAATGATACGTCGCAACCTGCATGTACTGACGCACGCTTGTAAAATCTGTGCGGTCCATCCGAGTGGGGATCAACAACAGGTCACAAGCAGTGAACGAAGAAAGTGTCTCGGGACGAATGGAAACCTCAGAGTTTTCTGCTTTGGCCGTTCCAGGTGGTGTATCAATAATTACGAAATCGTACCCTTCCGCCTTAACGTAGATTTCATCTCGATTGAGCGGGTATGGCCAAAAGGTGTAATCAAAGGATGGCTCGTTTCCCTTCGACTTCCGCAGTCGATGAGCATCTTCTGAAGACTGCTGGGTATCCTGATCAATCACAAGGACTTTGTTCCCGTACCTGTGCAGAAGGCCGGCCATGTGTATTGAGATCGTAGTTTTACCGACGCCTCCCTTCTTGTTGCCAACCATTAAAATCTTAGGTTGCGCTTTCATGTGACTCTCCTATCGCTTTTCTGCTTGTCTGTCCTGAAAGATAGTTTTAGTATTCTCCACAAATTTAGACAGGTAGCAATAGCAATCTGTCATTGCAGCAACTCCCCGATAACCATTTCTGATTCTTGCCTTGGATACCTGCAATTTTAACCGTTAAAAATGACCCCATTGATGACCTATATTTTCCCATTCCGTTTCAGCTTGACGTTGTTGGTTTTCACCGTTAAACTGGCGTTATGCGTTTGGCACGGTGTATAAATTATATAATATTTATAAATAAATATAATTATTTATAAAAATTATTAGGTCAGGTAGCATTTTTCATCTCGCTGGAGTCAGGCTCGAATAAATTCATCGCAGAAAAGTTGGAAAATAGCGTTCTTTTTCTGGGGTAAATTCAGCTTTAGTCGCGCAAAGTAACAGCGACTAAAAACATGGTTTTATTGCACTTTTTGGGGAACTTATGGAAGCGATTGGAGTTGCGCTTTTTGTTGATGGTAAGCGGCCTGGAGATGGCTATGCCTGCGACCAGGATGGCGTTAGAGAGATTGGTGGGACGCACGAGCTTTCAACCGACACGTTGTGGATAACGAATATCCGGCCGTACGACTTCATTCAGGGTGGGTTCGGCCAGCTGAGGCACTTGCGGTCTTCCAATTTTTTCCGTACGGACATTGGCTATTTGATTCGAGAATGGGGGCTGGAAGGCGATCTTTCTGAGGCTGCAACCTATCTTCGAGAAGTCTTTAATCGCTCCCTTAGCGTTATTCTTGACCGAAACCCGGTTAGCCCGAGTGATAGCCGAACCGGGCTTCGTCAGTCGCTTACCGAAATCATTGTTCCTGAGAATATCTCAGAGAGCCTGCTGGATAACGCGCAATTGAGCGATGCCGTTTTTCAGTCCATTCAGTACAACCAGGGAAGAACGGGGCAATCGAGAGTGCCTGCTGGGTCAAAGATCTGCTCCTTTATAGTTCCCCGGTCTGTGCTCGCCTCCCATCTATTAAGTCTTCCACTGCCCTCCCCTGGCAAGTGGGCACCCGTCACTTTCAAGTCCGGTGTTCTTAGACTCGGTAGAGCAAATGGAAGAACTGTCGGTGATTCTCAGTCCGAAGACGCTTGGCAGCGTTTGCTTGATATGGCTGACTCGAAATTCTTTGTGTTGGATATTGATGTCCGAGAAACTGATCGTCGCATGGCGGACCACAAGTCGTTTGGTGTCGGTGACAGGACCAGTCGGCATTATGCGACTGCAGAGGAGGTGGCGGAGATGTCCAGCTATGCGGTCGTTGATGTGCGAGGGGGGTACTGTTGTGACCGTAGCGAATCGCCTTTGGCTCATCCGGATATGCCTGATGAGTTCAGCATATCCAGAGCCTTGGCCAACGAGATCTATTGGTTAGCTGTTGCCTCCAATAAAAGCAAAAGCACGCCTAGCCCTTGGGCTGCGTACTTGCGATCGGTAGAGCGAATAATCCTCGGTAGAGCAGCGGACTGCTTCACTAAGAAAGGGTTTGTCGTGGGCAGCTATGGAACGGGAAGGGTGAATGTGTTCCTCCGCTCTGCCGAGCATCAGAAGGCTTCGGAGCTTGCGCTCAAGTTGGGGCTTCTGCCGCCCTACTCCTATCTAAACAAGCCATTTGATTCTGATTCGGTTGCCTTTGATGCCAAGTTATATTATCGTGATGACCAGATTGACCAACTAATTGGATTAACAAATTTCGTTGATCGCTTAGAGTCGGACTGGCATCGAATGTTTGTGGTTGCAGCAGCCCTGAAGGGAGAGAGTCCAAAAGACACTCAGTTAGAGCTTGACCAGCTGCTAGACCTCCCGGAAGAAAGACGTCTGGCTTCGTTTGAAGCTTTAGCCGAGAAGCACCTCCAGGGCATTCCAGATCCGGTAACAAACTCTGAAAACGATGACGAAAGCGATGATGGCCTGACGTTCTAATGTCTCGACTGAAAAGCTTTTTTGCGAAAACTCTGTCCCTGACTGCCTACGATCTCTGTGATCTACAGGCAGTGGAGAACGATAAGACGTTTGTAACGGCTGATGGCTATTACTGCTCCTTGTTTCTCCTTGAAGGTTCTCGTAGTTACCTCGGCGAAGATGGTCACCCAGAAGCGGTAAGCTTGCTTGCATCCCGACTGAATTCTTTGTTCCAGCAACCCGGCTTCCAGGTGCAGTTCTCGTTTATTCAAGATCCGGAAGGTGGAAGTGACTTTGTTGCCAGTCAAACACTGAAGCAGCTTCACGATGTTGCAGATAAATTCAGCCTGAACATCGAGCCGTTAATCGAAGAGCGGCGTTCTATCTGGAAAAGTAAGAGTGTTCCATTTGAAGCGGCTTACATTGTTGTGAAAACCTCGTTAGCGAGCCTGTCGCGATCGGAGCAAGAGCGGGCAGGCAAGGAGCGCTCTCCCCTTCCCTATGTCGCGTTTGCACAGGATCCCAGCAAGGGATACCGGAAGCTTCTTTCAAAGCATCAGTCGTTTGCCAGCAGCTTGCAAAAAGCACTCAGCGCGGTTTGCGTCTGCGAAGAGCTCGCAGTTGGAGATGCTGGAAAGGCTATTAACACCTATATTACTGGCCGCTATGATCAGACGTTTCGACTGCGGCTCGCGCAGAGCAAACGTGCGGTTCCGCCTCGACTCCAGGAAGTAGGTGATCGACCTGGCGATCCTAGCCCGGCAATGCAGCCGCCAATTGCACACCAGTTCTGGACTGAGCGGCCGCAAGAGTTAGAGGAAGAGCCGTCACTGGTTAAATGTCATAACCGACATGTCGCGCCAATCCAAATTGAAACTTGGTCTGACAAGCCTCAGAAGTTTGAGCAGCTGGTGGCTCAGGTCGGTCGAAAGTTTCCATTTTCAATCAGTTTTACTTTCCAGACGGGCAAGGAACAGGTCGCTGCGTTTCTGGGCAAGAACTGGCGCTTGGCGAAAATCGCTGAGATTTTTAATAAAGCGAACTCGGAACAGGCATCAGCATCAAAAGTTCTTCAGACATACCTCTCCGCCAATGGTGCTAATGCCCTCAAGGGGCACTTGAGTATGGCGACCTGGGCTAAATCAAAAGACGAGTGTCTGGCACGTAAAGAAGAGCTCTCGGCACTCGCTAGTTCATGGTGCGGCTTGCGCCCAGTTGAGTACCTGGATGATCCCGTTAAGCTATGGCTCGAGACGATTCCAGCTCTATCGAGAAAGCCGGTAAGCGTGCCTTCGGCGATAGAGATCAAAGACGCAATCACATACTTGCCAATCGATCGGCCGGCGACCTTTTTCAAGGAAGGACCGATGCCGCTTTTCTCTGTCGACTATAAGCCGATGCCATTCAAGATGGGGGCAGAGTTTCAAGCAACATGGAACAACAACTGGTTCGCACCCCCAGGGTCGGGTAAATCTGTTGGCATGTTTGGCTCTTGCCTCGCTCTGCTTTTGAATCAGGAAAATAGACAGATACCCAAGCAGACCTATCTCGACGTAGGTCACGCTGGTGTCGGCCTTGTGAAGCTCTTTAAGGCGATTTTGGGCCCGGAGCGAGCCCACAGATCCCACTACTTCACAATGCGAAACGACGGCAACACCTATATTAATCCGTTCGACACCATGACTTGCGTTCGGTATCCGACTGAGCAAGAGAAGCAGGATTTGCTGAGCATCCTGTCGACAATCTATGCCGCGGAATCAGATGGAGGGGAGGGCAAGTACCTTGAAGTGCTTATTCCGGATCTTATCACCAAGGTCTATGAGCTCAAGTCAGACAAGTCCGGAGGCAAAGGCGACCCAAATCCGTACTTGCCACGCCGCGATCAGGAGATTGATGACAGGTTGAGGCAGGGGGATATTGATCTTCCTGAAGAGCCTCTTTGGTGGGAGGTTGCTGACGCACTCCTTTACGCCGGCGAGCATCGCCTCGCAAATCGGGCGACGCGACTGGCAGTTCCTCTGCTCAGGGATATAAGTACGATCATCGCGGCCGATGATGATATCAAGCGGCGCTTTTCTGACATTACCATCGGGTCGCAGAAGATCCTGGATTACATTCGCCTCTTCACAGAGTCGACTTTGAGCACGATAAAAATGCTCAACGCACCTACAAACATTGATCTTTCCGAGTTGGATCTTCTTGTAATAAACCTTGGCGATGTTCTCTCTTCCGCCAGCGCCGTCGAGCGTAAAAACTCTGCGGTTTACTACCTACTGGCAATGGTGGCGGGCGCCAGAGATTATTTTCAGCGCCCAGAGGTTGTGGAGTCACCAAATTTCAGTGACGACCCATTCGTAAAGTCATTCCACAAAGAGCGCATTAAAGGGAATTTTTCCACCAAGCGCCACCTGATACTGGACGAGTATCACCAGTTTAACAAAATTCCGGCGCTTGATGATCGCATTGTAAAAGGTCGCCTTATTGGTCGTAAAAACAATCTGATCATCTCCCTGGCAACCCAGTACGACGACCAGGTTTCAGAAATTCAGCGTGATACAGCTACCAATACTTTCTTCATGGCCGCGGGCGATCGAAAGATCATGGATGGCAGGCAGGGCCGCTACAAGTTCTCTAACGACATTAAAGAGCAGTCTCTGCGCGAGCAAGTCGGACCAGGAACGATGTTGCATCAGGCCATAAAGAAGGATTCCGTCACTTGGCAGGTGTGCAGGGACGTAAAAGGTCCTCTTGAGTTGTGGGCGTTTTCATCCACGAACGAAGATTTGGATCTACGGGATGCGATGGAAAGTCGGATCGGATTCTGGGAAGCATGCAAGGTGCTGGGCAGGAATTTTCCGGGAGGCTCTATCGGAGAGTTTCACTCAACATTCACGAAATTTGTTCAGCGTACGTTTGACGATACAGACGCGGCGAAACGCTGGGCTGAAATATTGGCTAAAAAAATCTTATCGGAGCCTGACACTTGGCGGCTATCGATCGTGGAGGATGATGAATGATCAGTCGGTTTATACCTTTAGTCTTGATTGGCGCGGTATCAGTGCTCTCCGGATGCAGCTCGAATAAGCCGGTGGCGCAGGCCAATATCGCCAGCTCTAACCTTCAGGAAAGCATGGAGCGTGTCGAGGTTGAAATTGTTGACGAGCTACGACTTCTTGCGAAGCTTCGTGATGAAGAGCGCAAGAACAGGATGACTGAGGAGGAGAAGCAGCAACGCATTCTCCAAGCTCAAGACGAGCGCATTCCACCTGAATTTAAGCAACACGCATCCATGAGCGTTCCGCCAAAGGATGCGCATGAAGTTTGCACCCTGATTGCCGAATCCGTTGAGTACGAATCGACAGTGGAAGGGCCCATTCCTCGGCGTCCCATTTGGGTACGTGTGAACATCCGAGATGAGCCCATCTATTCAGCGGTCATGGATCTTGGCCGGCAAACGGGAAGCGCTTTCACAATGGAAATCTATCCGTTAAGCAAGCTTGTTCGCTGTGTCTACAACCGGGAGATTAATGGGTGATGCGACTTTGGCTAATAGCAGCGGGCGCACTTTGCATCATTGCTCAGGGCGCCCATGCGAGCAACCTTGAGCGTGTAGAGCCGCCATCCGGCCTGAATGACCTCGTGAACATGACGAGTGATTTTATGGATGACGAAGAATCTGAAGACGGTGCCGCGGGAATAAGACTCCGTGCAATGCGCCAGGCAGCAGAAGCTGTTGGCGTACAGAAAGGTTATACCGCACGGATGGCTGAATATCACAACATGCTTGTAAGGCAAGAAGACAGGTACGACGAAGTTTTCGATTTTCGTCAGCTAATGGAGCTTGTGCCTGGCCAGTACGACAATGAAGTTCGGCTTTATAGACTGCCTGCAGTAATTCAGGAGGCGAACAATCACATCGAAGGTGATGACCGCTTTCTTACGGCGACAGGCACTCACTATCGCATCCTCAAGAACACACGGCTGACTACCGTTCCTCCGACATGGCGCGATTATCTTCTGACAACGACAGATCTCAAGGCAAACAATCCCGCACGCCAGGTCCTTCCCTCAGCAGACAATGAACGAGAGCGGGAGATTTGGAGCACTCATATCACGCGGGGTTGGCAGCGCGGCCTGAACCAGGCAGATCAGGAAATCAATCTTCGGGTGTCACGCTTTCGTCGGGACTTCGTTGGCATGGTCCGCTATTTGAGATTGCTTGAGCAGCGCCTTATCGATCCTGACTTTGTTGCTGTGCAAAATCAGATGGTTTCCGGTGGCGGCGACCGGCTGGCAATCGACAAAACCACATATCAAATAACATCCGGCGCTGAATTCAATACCGACCATGAGCGCTGGAGATTAGACGTATTGGATCCACGGGAAAGTTTCCGCGAGATCCCAATCGATGAACTGGACTATGAGGTTTACCGTGATTCCAATAGATGATGAACCGCGCTTTGATCCTGAGCTCTATCTCCAGGAAGATATTCCGAATGTTGTGACTCAGGAGCACGTCCAGGCAATACTTATTCATGCCATGAACATGGGCTCAAGCGACATCTTCTTTACATCAGATGTCGAGCCCATGATGGACTATAACGGCCGGAAGCGAGTTATTTTCCCTCGAACCCTTTCCCAGCACGAAATGGACACCATTTTGACCGAGATTGCGGGGCAGGGGTCTGACTCCGTTCTTCTCGGGGGGCAGAAAAAAGAGTTCTCTTACGTTGTGCCGGTCTCCCGCGGCAAAAACGTACGATTCCGTGGAAGTGCGGTGCCCGCCCGTACCAACGACACGATTGGTTACCGAATAACGCTCCGAACTATCCCCGGCAAAATCCCTGCAGCGGCTGACCTGGGCATTGAGCCCGAAATTATCAAGGAGTTTGAAGCTTTCAGGAAGGGCCTGATCATTTTGATCGGGGCAACAGGTACCGGTAAAACAACCACGCTCGCCGCATTGCTTGAGCATAAGCTGCTACAGCCTGATGCAAACATGAACATGTTGACGTGGGAAAACCCCATTGAGTTTGTTTACAAGCTTGCCTACCCATCAAGCCTTTGTCTCCAGCGTGAGATTGGACGCGAGTGTTCGTCTTTTACTCAGGGTCTGATGGATAGTCTGCGCCAAACACCAACCCATTCGTTGGTAGGTGAGATCCGGACGCGGGACGAGATCGAGCTTGCTCTTATGGCCGCCAACACGGGGCAGGGCGTTGTCACAACTATTCACGCGAACAACGTGGCCTCTGCCGCAAGACGAGTTATTGCACCCTTCGATGACTCTCAAAAGCCCGTCATTCAGGGCGACCTGTTTGAGCTGGGTCAGCTTTTCGTTGCCCAGGACCTGCTGCCAACGGTTGACGGTAAGCGATGCGCTATCCGTGAGCACATCAGCATGACATCGGAAATTCGTGAGCGATTGATTGGCGCCAAGAATATTTCTTCGGAAATGATGCGTGTTTTGAATGAAGAGGGCGTTACGTTTGAGGCTTCGGCTCGAAAGCGACTCGAGGAAGGTCTTATCACAGAGCAGCAGTATGAGCGCGTAGCTCGCCCATACAAAGCGTTCCTGTAATTGTTTGTTATCACTGGGGCGCCTTATGGATGAAAGTTACGTTGCACACTCCCGCAAGAAAAGAATTTTCTTCAACCTGCCGGCAATCGCCGGCCTTCCCATCTTTTTGATAATCCCATTGGTCTTCATTGTAGGTCTGTGGGGCGTCCTGGCCATGCTTGTCTGGGTGGGTTTTCTTAAATACACAGATTCCAAAGGTTATTCTTTCTTTGGCTATTATCGTCGCAAAATCAGGCGTTGGGCGGGTGGTTATACATCTCGCCCTCGCGGTAACATTAGCGTTGACTATTAGCGCAAGTAAAAGTAACATTTCCTTTGTGATATCAATTTTTCTGGTGAGACAAATGAATAAGACCGTTCGCTGCCTTTCCTTTTTGGCGCTTTCAACGCTCAGCACAGCCCACGCTGGCGTTTATATCGCGCCGCTTGATGACGACGGCTCTACTGAGTTCTCAGAGGACCCTATGTACATCGAGGTTGACTCTAAGAGAGTGCAGACTTTTCTCCCGAAGTCCCAGTCAGAGAGTCAAGACAAAAACATTCCAATGACCGGCAGCGATCGCATGAGCGTTAAATCTGCAGCGGGTGAGGGCGGTATGAGCCGGGGCGCAGGGGTGCCTATGCGCCAGGCGGTTCAGGCTGTTTTGCCAGACGATGATTGGGCTGTGAATTTTGATGGTTCTGTTAGCCCTCGTGAGCCCGCAGTGTGGGCTGCTGACGGTAACTGGGCAGATATTCTTCGAGATATCTCCAAGAGAAATGATGTTTCTATTGCGGTCAATGAAGAAGACAAAGTGGTTGGTATCTCAAGAGATCCCGGTTACGCACGGCTTCTTTCAGCTGCAGACGCCGATATCGATGGTATCCGTGAGGCGCGACAGGCAGGTGTACCAGCAGCCGATCGAAATATTGGCCAAATGAAAGCGGGCGACAAAGTTTGGTACATCGCCAAAGACAAGACGGTGCGGGAAAATCTTCAGGCTTGGACCGATCGGGCAGATTGGTACCTCGATTGGGACTATCCGGCCGATTACACGATGGCAGCTCCTGCTCAGTTTGTCGGAACCTTCAAAGAGGCCGCCCGAGAGCTGATGTATTCCCTCTCTGATGCCGGCTATCCCATTGGCGCCGAAGTACGAACGAAAAACCGAGTTCTCAGGATTCGAGGTATCAAATAATGTATCGCCTTTTTGCACTACTTATCATCGCGGTCGTTATGTCTGGCTGCGCCGTCATCGGTGAATTTCCCGAGAAGACGTCCGCCGCGGATGGGGCTGGCCGAGCTATTGCCGAAGCTGAGGTTGCGATTGACCAATCCGAAGTTCACCGTCATCGCAAGGCCTTCAGGGAAGTGGATAGCTACTGGATGGGCTCTCCCAATGAAGTTTACCTAAAAGACCCGTTGCCGGAGCAGCTGACTCGCAATCTTACCTACTCAACCTACCGGCCGGTTAATGTCCAGGAAATAGCCAAACTGGTCACTGAGATAACCGGGCTTCAAGCCCGCGTAGCGGAAGATGTTATCGGTGAGCTGCCATCAAGCGCCCGACAGGCTACCCAGAATCAACAGGGATTTCCTGTTATGGGCTCCGGTTTCAGTGAAGACGTAGAGCTTATGGGCACGGGGCGTGAGCGCATCACCTTTGATGTGGATGGGACGGTTTCAGACCTTCTTAATCTTGTTGCCAGTCGGCTGAATATAAGCTGGCGCGTGGATGATGGTGTTGTCATCTTTCATCGCTATGTCACCCGTTCTTTTCAGTTGAACATTATAAACGAGCGACTTCAGAGTGCATCTGCTTCAGGAGAGACAAGCGGAGGCGTCGGCGGATCAGAGACTGTGAACAGCGAAATCTTCCGTAACGTCTATGAAGATACAATGTCTCTCATGGCTGGCCTCATGTCTGATGCTGGTGTGATGACTCGCTCGCCTTCCACGAGTTCGTTTGCTGTAACTGACACAAAGGATGTTGTTGACTCTATAACTCGCGAAGTCGAGCGCCTTAACGAAGACCTGACTCGCCAGGTAGCCTTAAACGTTCGCATTTACAGCATAAGTGACGTGGATAATGAAGAGTTTGAGTTCTCGCTCGACCTTCTCTTTACCGGCATGGAGACGCGCAATCAAATCCAGAAACTCTCTGACCCGATCGGTGATGTCAGCGGGATTAACTTTAATGGCGCTTATCTGCTGGGCGACTGGGCCGGCTCCAACGTGAACTATGACAACGTAGCCCTGAGAGAAAACGTTTCGATCGTTACTCGCTCTACCAACATCACTACCAATAACCGCACCGTTCCAATTGAGACGGCGCGGATCACAAACTACATCAGCGGCGTTACAACAAGCCGGTCTGACTTGTCTGGCGGTGTTGATACTGAAATTGAGCAAGATGAAGTTGTCACCGGTTTAAACATGCAGGTAACACCGAAGATCCTTCGCGATGACCGGATTTTGGTGCACTACAGCATCAACATCACCGATTTGGTTTCGCTTTTCGAGCGTCAAATCAACGATGCGTCTGTCCAACAGCCGGATATTACGCGGAGAAAGGTAATCAACCAGGCCATTATGCGTAGTGGATCAACGCTTGTGCTCACCGGTCTTCATGTAAAGAGCGACGAATACAAAGATTCCGGAGCCTTTTGGCCAGATTTCAAGCTCTTTGGCGGAAGCCGCCGCGATAACGCAAACCGTGAAATGGCGGTAATCATGATCACGCCGGTACTGCTGGGTAACTCGGTAGGGGAGCCCCGTTCATGATCCGATTGCTCGACATCAACGGGCATGCAACGGTTGCTGGTCTGAGCTGGGACAGTCTTGCCGGATCAACGATTAAGGGCATTGACGCACGAGAAAGGGCTATCGACTTTGACGCGGTAGCCTATCTCCGCGGACCCGATCCTAAATCTACCAAGAAGCGCCCTCCAGTAAAGTATCTTGCCGCTGGTTACGCGGGCAGCGAAAAAATGCTCGAAAGCTCGGACGCTCTTGAGCAGAGCGACATCCTCAAGAAGCCCTCGCTTTGTCTTTGGGTGATTGAGTCGCTAGAGCGTCACGGTATTGGTGTCGATGAAGACGGAAAAGTAAATGGCGTTTTCAGGCTTGATCTCGAAAACGGTGAGTTTTGGATAGGTGCTGTTCGCCAATCCAGGCCAGCACCGTTTGAAGATTCTGACTGGATTGGAAAGGGTGATGCGTTACGCACAACGGTCGCCAGCTTAATCGAAGAGTCCGAATCTCTTATCGATGATGCTGAGATTGTCGACATCAGTGCAAGTGAACTTTTGGATGCAAAGCCCTCCCGGTCTGCTGGAGTTATGGTTAAGGGCCGTGGCGGTGGTGCTGCTACAGCTTTTCAACTGCTTATTGTTGCTGTGCTACTTGGTGGCATTGGTTTCTTTATCTACAACGTTTTCTTCGCAGAAGAAGAACAGAGGATGCGGGTCGGCCCTACGCCTGAAGAGCAGCGTATGAAGGCAATGAACTCTTATCAAGCTGCTATGCAGGAGGACTTTGGCTACAAGTCTGCTAAACAGGCATACGAGGTAGTGCTTGGCAACGCACAGAGCGTGCCTACATCCGTTGAGACATGGAGCTTCATCGGAGTTTCTTGCAGAGCCGAAATGTCAGAGTGCCTATATAAATTTGAGTCTCCGGGCTACGGAACTCCCAGTGTTATAGAAAACGCATTTAGTCAGCCCCTTGAGATTAATCTGACGGGGCGTGAAGCGCTTTACAGGAAGCAGGTTGACTTCAAAAAAGAAGTTGGACGAAATTTCCGCGTTCCATCGTCGGAGTCTGTGCGAAAGCCCTTGCTTGACGCAGCTGCCTTTTTACGAAGCCCGGCACTGGAATTAACTGTGGATATCTCAGCCCCAGAGGATGTTGCGATCGATAACGGATCGTTTCTTTCCAGCACCAGCTTTTCAGCCGAATACAAAAAAGGCGGTATCTCAGTCTCAGGTCCTTTGGGCTTGATGGATATTGCCGCTAATGAGCTCGACATAAATGGCATTGTTATCACCGAGATTATTATCAACCTGAAAGAATTTTCTATGCGAGGACATTATGCGTTTGAGTAAAAAGACGTTGAGTGCAGCCGTTTTTGCTCTTGCCGTTAGCGGCACAGTCGACGCTCAACAACAAGCAGGGAGCCAGACCCAGGCTCCAGGCGTTGTTTCAGCGCAATCAGAAAGTGTCGCTGATCGCGTAAACACCGCTCGGAGGATCAACACTTCAGCTCTAAAGTCGCAATTGGCTACAACAGAGTCTGAGCGCCTGGCAGCCGAAAACGAAGTGCGAAGGATGATGATTGACGCGAGGGAGCTGGAGTCTCAGCTAAACACTTCTTTGTCTGAAATTGAACGGCTACGTCAGGAAAATCAGCGTTATCAGCGGATGCTTAGCGGAGCCAATAACCAAGCCCAAGATAGGCAACAGACTCAGAAAACAACAGAGCCGCCGCTGGACATGCGTGTTGTAAATATTCTGAAAGGCGAGGGAATTACAACTCGCGCCCGAGTAATGGTTATGGCTCAGGATGGATCTCCTCAGGGTGAGTTTCAGGTCAAAGAAGACGGAAGTATTCAAGGCTGGCGCGTGGAACGCATCAATCAGAATACAATTCGTGTTTCGAAAGACGGCCGCGACTTCACCTACGGCAGCGACGGGGTTAGGTAAGAGCCATGGCGGCCAAGGTCATATCTATGGGTAGCAAGCCTACTGACAAGAGAAAATTGGTTATCCGGAGCAAGAAGGGTCCGGCCAAGCCAGCGATCAAAGACAGCTCTATTGAGCCGCGTCTCTCTCTGGTCGAGCCTAAGATCACTCCTGCTCCCGAAGATCGTCCGGCTAAGCTGCCAAAGAATCGACGAACGAAGAAGATTTATTCGGCTGGCGAAATACCGACCTCTGAACGTCTCCTCTCGCGGCGAAGCAAGGATGAAGACCCAGATAACGAAAGGCCTTATTTGCTTCAGGATTTTGTAGCTCGAAAAGTCATCGTTTTCAGGGCCGCGACGGGGGCAACCTGGATCTTAAAGTCGGATGATCTCACTCGCGATGAGTACGAGTCGTTTGCATCGACAGAAGCGCGTGTGAAGCGTGAGGCCGAGTCGTACCAGATAGCGACTTGTCCTGACATTATCTTCCTTGAGTTCCTTGACCAGGCTATCGAGCTGCACAAACGGCGAGTATCCGGTGGACCAAGCCAGCAGCAGGAGCAGTTTGAAGCGCTTGTTATTGACGCCTCTGAACGCGGCGTTTCCGACATCCATATTACAGTGGCTAGAGGCTCTGTGATCGTTGAGTACCGGATTGACTCTCGTAACGTTCGAGTCAAGGGCGGGGAATGGGCTATTTCAGTTGAGCAGACCACCAACTTCGTTCGGGCGGTCTATAACACGATCACTCAGGCAACAGAAGACAGCTTTAATTCACGTATTCCTCAGGATGCATCGATCGTTCACACAATTGATGGTAAGAAATATCAGCTTCGATATGCGCACGATAATGTTGAGGGTGACGGTTTTCACGTTGTTTTGCGTGTACTGGACGATCTTAGTGACAGCGAAGATGAAGGTGGCCCTCACTTTGTACCGCTGACCAAACTTGGACTTTACGATGATGAGGTAGAGGTCATTGAGCGCATGCAGGCCGCACCATACGGTTTTCTTTGCGTTTCGGGCACGACCGGTTCTGGTAAGTCCACGATGCTTAAAAACATGATTGGCTCGTATGCTCACGAAAACCAAGGCAAGAACATCATTACTGTCGAAAACCCGGTCGAGTATCGCATTTTTAATGCCAAGCAAACATCAGTCTCTTCAGCCGAAAAAATGGGAGCCCATTTGGTATCCGCGATGCGCCGAGATCCGGATTGCATCTTGATCGGCGAAATTCGAGATAAGCAAAGCGCAAAGGTGACAATTGAGGCCACTCAAACTGGTCACTTTGTCTGGTCGACGCTCCACGCATCGAACGCACTTGCTCAAGTAGCGCGACTTGAGGATATAGGTATTTCTCGCTTAACCCTGGCGGCGCCTGAATTTATTACCGGAATGCTTCATTTGGCGTTGGCTAGAAAGTTGTGCGGTAAGTGCAAGATTCACATCAAAGACGCATTGCAAAAACAGATTATTCCCCGGGATAGATATGACCGGGTTGTGAAGGCCACTGATGGTCATATAGAGGGTGTCTTTGTTGCAAACCCTGCCGGCTGTTCAAATTGCGCATCCAGTGCCGATATCGAAGGCGTTCCGGAAGCTGTCGACGTCAATGCCGGATTTAAAGGTCGGATGTCTGTTCCTGAGATGGTGTTACCGAATCTCGAAATTTTGAATGCGTTTCGCAGCGGGGATGATCTTGCAGCCTACCAAGCTTGGCGCAAGACCGGTGGCACAACGATTCAGGAAGCAGCCGTGCGCCGAATGAAGGAGGGGCACATCTGCGCCAACGAAATTGAGGCTCAGTTTAAGCGGCTTGATCACAACGCTGAATTTTACGTATAGGCTCAACATGCTCGAAACATTACTACCAAGCCTTGCAAAGGCTAAGAAATCTGGAGCTAAGAAGAAACCACGAAAGATGAGCGGAAAGTTCAAGTTCGAGGTTTACGAACAGATGGCTTCCTTCATCGAAGATGGTTTCACCCCATTTCAAATAGCCGAAATGCTTGCTGTTGAATATGCTCGGGAGAAAGGCGACCCTCGCGCAAAATTCTACCGTTACCTCACCATTCGTCTGCGTGAGGGTGACAAGCTTTCTCGCGCACTCACAGGACTGGTGCCACAAGAAGACCTGTATGTAATTGAAGCTGCAGAATCTAGCGGCCGTCTCGCCCAGGGTTTTAAGCGGCTCATTTACTTTACCCAGAAAAAAGACGAGCTGAGAGCAAAGATGTTCTCCCTGTTCAAGCCTTTGGCGATGGCAGTTGCAGCTCTCGGCATTTTGTATGGATTTTCGAGCTCCGTACTTCCTGACTTTGCGACGATGGTTACTGAAGAACAACGAGGTGCAGCGACAACAAGCTTGATGGCAATGGGCGATTGGCTGGAGATTTATACGCTTCCTATTCTTGCCGGTATCGTTGGATATTTCATAGTCTCAACGGCCTTTCTTTCAACGCTTAGCCATCCACTTCGGGACAGATTTCTGAACAGATACCTCCCTCCGTGGAATTTCTACCAGATGTTTGTTTCCAATTCGTTCTTGCTAACGTTGGGAACAATGATGGAGTCGGGCATGCGACCAAACGTTGCTCTGGGCATCGTCAAACAGTTCTCTGGGCCGTACCTTTCATTTCACATTGACATCATGGAGCGATCATTGGCTCAGGGCGCGTCGGACGCCCGCGCCATTGCGACTGAGCTTTTTGACAAAGAAAGTGCAAGAAAGCTTCGGACTCTCGGAAGAGCAGGGCAGCTCGAGGAAACGATGCAAAAGATAGCTCAACGCTCGATTGAAGCATCAATGAAACGAGTCGACACAATCGTGGATTCAGCCAACGTGGCGATGAAGCTTGTGATTGCCGGCATAGTAATATGGATTGTCTTTGCAATTGGCGGGGTGATCTTGCCAATGATTCAGAACACTAATCTGGGAGTTTGACTCCCTCTTTCAAACCGGAAGGGTAGTAGCAATGAACGAACTTAAATCAATGAAGAATGCGAAGGGTTTCTCCCTTATCGAACTGATCATCGTGCTGGCCGTTATTGGCGTTCTTTCAGCAGGTCTTTACTTTGCTAAAGAACAGCTGTTTGGCTCCGTTGATTCACAGAAAGAAGCAACGACTTACTTGCAGTTTCTTGGCGCAACCCAGGAAGGATTTTCACTGGCGTCCAGTTATGCAGATGCGGATGTTGAATGGCTAATTGGATCTGGTCGTGTGCCGCCTGAGTGGGTTGCTGGTACAGAGCTGCGCAACTCATTTAATGGCGTGGTTGACATTGGTCCGACTGGTGCTGGCGACAGGCAGCTACTGCTGACATCAGAAGATATTACATCAGAAGCATGCCAGCAGATTGTACGGATTATCGCTCGCGAATCAGTGTCAATGGGTACAAATGCCTCAAATACCAACATCAAGGCAGATCCTAATGATGAGTTTGATCCTGTTGCAGTGCAGTCTGCTTGTAACGCAAGTGATCCCGTCGATCTGAACATCGTCGCCAATTAATAAAGCTGTGGGTATGGTCATGAAGCAATCGACTGTAAAACAAAGTGGTTTTTCTATCCTTGAGCTGCTAATTGTTCTCGCAGTGCTCGGGACCATACTCACCATTGTTGCTTCGGTGTTCGAGACATACCGTGAAAAAGACGATATGTCTGACCTCGCCGGCGAGATTGCTATTGTTGCTAACGCTACCACTTCTTACGTGTTTGACTTAGGTCCAGCGATACCCGTTGGGCCGACGACTTATGCAGGGGTGGACTGGTTGCGCGATAGCACTTGCGGTGGGCCTGCAACAACGGCACCAGGTGAAGGGTATCTGTCTTGCAACTTCACGGCAGACTTAGCACCAAGGTATGGTCTTGGATATCAGACGGTCGTGACGAGAGATCCAGCCTCAAACAATCTTGTCGTCGCTGATATCTCTATCACGGGGGCGCCGGTCAACTACGACGGTGTGGATCGTCTGGACCTTTCAGGTACTGCAATGCGTATTGCTCGCGGGCGATATGCCAATCAGTCGACCAAAGATATTAGCGATACCACGCTCGATCTTTACATCGATTACCAATACGACCCAACGACGGGCGCAATGAATATCGTCGTTGACAATGCCTCTGACGGCTCCGATCCGTTTCTATCGATTACGGGGCAGAATGAGATGCAGGCCGACCTCGATGTTGGTGACGGCACCTACGACGTTGTGGATGCAAACAACGTCTTTTGGGGTGGCACTTCAACAGCAGCCGAAGATGCGAACGGTACCCAGTCTGCGCTGGTCGGCAATATCAACGGCAGTAGCACTGGAATCAGGCTAAATGGGCGAGGTGGTCCAGGTTCTGAAATTATTTTCATCCGTGATGGATCTGATACTGGCTTTGACGTAAAAATTGCAAATCAAGCAGATGGCGAATTGCTGCTGGAGGCTTCTGACGGTGTGGCAGTGGATAGCCCGGTAATTGACCTCATTGGCGGTGGTGGCAACGGACAAATAGCCGCTGACGACTTCTATAGCAAGCAGCTAAACAGAAGCCTTAATCAGACTGTTACTGATGTTTTCATGGCAAACCATGACCAGCTCATACCCAAGCCAAACTGTGACGGAACTGGTCTTAATCCAACCATTTACACGGCAGTGTCACGCTTCGCAGGTGTTGATAGAACGAGTCCAAGCAACCTTAATAACATCGCAGCCTTTCAGGCCCTGGCGATCGACAATGGATCTACATGGCGGATCTCGCTAGAGGGCATCGTTCAGGATGAAGGGGTGATTACGCCGCCAGATAACCTCGCATCTGTGATGGCCGTCACAAAATGCTCGTAATGAAGGTTGTTTCAATCTTTGCGTTAACTTGTTGTTACACAAAATACGACGGCTTTCTTGGGCAGTTTGCTTGAAATTTGCGAAAATAATGAGAAGGTTAGATCAAACCAGGAGCGTAATGTGAATAAATTAACTATAGCAATTTTGACAGGAGCCATCCTTTCGGCGCCTTTGATTGGCATCTCTCAGGATCGCGCTGAATCACGCTTCAGCATGAACCGTTCGGGCGGTGTAGACGCTACAGGCGGCAACACTGATGGCAATTTGAGTGGCTACTCTAGTCGTCGCTTTGATGAGCTGGCTACGCTGACCGCGCCAACGATTGACTTGTCTGCCATTGAGGACAGGATTACAAACGTTCAAAATGACTTTAATTCCACTATCAATAACCTAGAAAGTAGCATGAACGGGCAGATCAATACCGTTCAATCGCAGCTTTCTGGCGATTTGAGTGCTGCTGAGTCCAACTTCAATGGCCAGCTTAGCAATGTCCAGGGAATGGTCAACACGAACACCAACACTATGAGCTCCATGGAGAGCAACCTTCAGGGTCAGATTGACTCTGGGATCACTACCATGGATTCTCTGGCTCGGCGCGTCGGTACCAACGAAAGCGGTATCCGAGGTAACGTTAACACACTCAGCTCGCAGTCCAGCCGCATCAATAGCACGATTACTTTGGCCAACACCGCGCAAACTCGAGCTGATGCAGCATTCAGTAAAGCCATGGAAGCCCTGAATGATGGCGGCGGTGGAATAACACCATCAACGAAAACGGTCACTATTGTCCTTCAAAAAGGCGTCAAACATTGCTATAGGTCGAATTGCGATACCACTGAAAACTACAAGACCTTTCGATGCTCCAAGGTTTCTGGCGTTGGACGATACGCTGAACTCAGACGTGTCGCGGGAGACGCCTTTGGGAATTATTTTTACACGGGTCGTGATAC